>Ga0310345_10002795_pt1 | contig 17218 bp, 17 predicted proteins | sample HC15DNA20500_MG_FD_204667 | JGI IMG/M metagenome (GOLD analysis project Ga0310345, IMG submission 204667) | Marine microbial communities from station ALOHA, North Pacific Subtropical Gyre - HC15-DNA-20-500_MG | ecosystem: Environmental > Aquatic > Marine > Oceanic | place: Pacific Ocean: North... | reverse complement strand
TCGCCCACCTCGGGATGGTCGTCGGCGTCGCCGTCTTCACCTGGGCCTACTGGACGGCCGCGGTCTGATGGCGACCGGCCGGGGCACTGGCCGGGCCGCGCTCGCGGGCGTCTCGGCGCTGGGGCTGCTACCCACCGTCGTACCCCTCGGTGCGCACCTCGCGCCCCTCGGGGCCGCCGCGGCCCCGCGGAAGCCGGCGGTCGTCCAGACCGTCAAGCTCGGCGAGTCGGTCCGCGGCCGGCCGATCTACGCCTACCGCCTCGGTGAGCCCGCCGACAACGGCGTGCCGACCGTGGTGCTGATCGGCGCCATGCACGGCAACGAGCCGCGCACCCGCCCCGCGCTGTGGTCGATCAAGGACGGCGACCCGCTGGTCGGCGCAGAGGTCTGGGTGATCCCGACCTACAACCCCGACGGCATCGCCGCAGGCACCCGCAAGAACGCCCGCGGCGTCGACCTCAACCGCAACTTCCCCTACCGGTGGGCCGACCTCGACGGCAACTACGAGTCCGGCCCGCGCCCCGGCTCCGAGCCCGAGACCCGTGCGGTGATGCGCTTCCTGCGCCGCGTGCAGCCCGACCGGATCCTCAGCTTCCACCAGCCGCTGCACGGCGTGGACACCGACACCAAGGACCGGGCGTACGCCGAGCGGGTGGCCCGCATCCTGCGGCTGCCCCGCAAGACCTTCGACTGCGGCGGGGTCTGCCACGGCACCATGACCGGCTGGTTCAACCACCGGTTCGCGGGGTCGGCGCTGACCGTGGAGCTGGGCCCGAGGCCGGGGCGGCGCTACCTGCGCACCACGTTCGCCCGGCGCATCGTGAAGGTGATCGGCGCCGAGCGGGGCGACTACGCCTGGGGCCCGATGCCCACACCCACCCCCGAGCCCACGCCGACGCCGACCCCCTCCGAGTCGCCGACGCCGTCCGAGTCGCCGTCCGGGTCGCCGACCCTCAGCGGCCGGTGAAGACCGGCTTCTCCTTGGCCACGAAGGCGGCGACGGCCGCCCGGTGGTCGTCGGTGGCGCCGGTGGCGTTCATCATCTGCCGCTCGAACTCCAGCGCCTCGTCGGTGTCGTGCCCGGCGGCGTACGTCACCGAACGGCGCATCGCGCCGTAGGCACGCGTGGGCCCGGCCGCGAGCCGGCCGGCCAGCGTGGCGACCTCGCCGGCCAAGTCGTCGGGGGAGACGACGGTCGTCGCGAGGCCGATCTCGAGGGCCTCGGCCGCGGGCACGGTGCGCGGGAAGTAGAGCAGCTCGATCGCCTTGGCGCGGCCCACGAGCAGCGGCAGGCTGATGCTCGCGCCGGTGTCGCACGACAGCGCCACGCCCGCGAAGGCCAGGTTGAAGCCGGCCGTGTCGGCGACGACCCGCAGGTCGCAGGCCATCGCCAGGCTGGCCCCGGCGCCGGCGGCGACGCCGTTGACCGCGGCGATGACCGGCTTGTCCATCGCCATGATCGCCGAGACGATCGGGTTGTAGTGCTTCTCGACGGTGGTGAAGAGCTGGTCGCTGCCACCGGTCTCGAGCAGGTTGATGTGCTCCTTGAGGTCCTGGCCGGTGCAGAAGGCACGGCCGGTGCCGGTGAGCACCACGCAGCGCACCGAGGGGTCCTCGGAGACCTGGCGCACGACCTCGACGAGGATCTCCTTGGTCGCGATGTCGAGGCTGTTCATGGCCTCGGGCCGGTTGAGGGTGATGGTCGCGACGCCGTCGGAGACGTCGAGCAGGACGGGTCCGGAGGTGAGCTGGCCGGTGGTCTGGCTGGGGGTCTCGCTAGGGGTCTGGCTGGTCATGGGCGCGAGTCTGCCGCATGTCGCACGACCCCTGTGCTCCCGATCACCGTCGGTGTGGGGGATAATGGTCGTCCACGCGTGGTCCGGGCATCCGGAGGCACGTGTCCGGTGCCCATGAGGCCCAACGGGGCTTCACGACGAGGGAAGAGGTGCGCGATGGCGGCGATGAAGCCGCGGACGGGCGACGGTCCGCTGGAGGTCACGAAGGAAGGGCGCGGCATCGTCATGCGCGTCCCCCTCGAGGGCGGCGGTCGTCTCGTCGTCGAGCTGAACGCCGAGGAGGCCGGCGCCCTGGGCGACGCCCTCAAGGCCGTCGTCGGCTGACGCCTCCTCGATGGAGCCCTCCACACCCGTCCTCCCCACCCAGGTCACGCCCCCCGAGCTCGCGCTCAGCGACGCCGCCCCCCACGCCATCGTCGGCGTGGAGGCCGTCGCGGTGCCCGTGCTCCCGGGGGACGACGACACCGGCCCCGCCCTGGGACCCGGCGCCGAGGAGCTCTCCGAGCAGCTCGGCGTCGACCTGCTGGCGCTGCTGGAGGCTGAGAAGGCCACCGGCAAGGTCGGTGAGGTCGTCCGGTTCCCGGTGCCGCTCGGCGGCCCGACGAACGCCGACCTGCGCTGGGTGCTCCTCGTGGGTGTCGGCGACCAGGGCACCGACGCGCTGCGGCGCGCCGGTGCCACCCTGGCCCGCGCCACGGTGGGACGCAGCAGCGTCGCGACCTCCATCGCGTCGCTGACCGACGACGCGGGCCTCGAGGCCTTCGTCGTGGGCGCGGTGCTGGGCTCCTTCTCCTTCTCGTGGCGCTCGCAGGAGCGCCCCGAGTCCGCCCCGGTGGCGCGGATCGTCCTGACCGGCTGCGCCGAGGACCGGCGTCCCGCCCTCGAGCGCGGGCTCGCGCTCGGTGGTGCCGGGTGGCGCGCGCGGCTGCTCGCGACCGTCCCGTCCAACCTCAAGAACCCGCCCTGGCTGGCCGAGCAGGCCCGGCTGGTCGCCGAGGAGGCCGGGCTGGCCTACCGCGTGTGGGACGAGCGGCAGCTGGCCGCGGAGGGGTTCGGCGGCATCATCGGCGTCGGACAGGGTTCCGCGACCCCGCCGCGCCTGGTCCGCCTCGACTACACCCCGCGCAAGGCCAACCGGAGGACCCCGACCGTCGTGCTGGTCGGCAAGGGCATCACCTTCGACACCGGCGGTCTGTCCATCAAGCCGGCCGAGGGCATGACCACCATGAAGCGCGACATGACCGGCGCCGCCGTGGTGCTCTCGGTGATGGCCGCCCTCGAGGCGGTCGGCTGCCCGGTCAAGGTCGTCGGCCTGCTGGCCTGCGCCGAGAACGCCGTCTCCGGCTCCTCGATGCGCCCCGGTGACGTGCTGCGCCACTACGGCGGACGCACCACCGAGGTCACCAACACCGACGCCGAGGGACGCCTGGTCATGGCCGACGCCCTCGCGTACGCCGTCGCCGAGCTCGCCCCCGCGGCGCTGGTCGACGTGGCGACGCTGACCGGGGCGATCAAGGTCGCGCTGGGCCAGCGCACCGGCGGTTTCTTCGCCGACCACGAGGGCCTGGCCGGCGCCATCAACGACGCCGGCACCCGGTCCGGCGAGCGGATGTGGCGCTTCCCGCTGGCCTCGGTCTACGAGGAGCGCATCTCCTCCAAGGTCGCCGACGCCGACAACGCCGGCGGTGGTCCCGGCGCCATCACCGCGGCGCTGTTCCTGCAGCACTTCACCGGTGACGTGCCGTGGGCCCACCTCGACGTCGCGTCCGTGGGCGACTCGCCCTCGGAGAGCTTCGAGTGGACCGCGGGCCCGACCGGCTTCGGTGCACGGGCGCTGCTGACCTGGCTGGGCTCCGAGGAGCCGCTTGCCGGCATCGCGGACTGACCCGTGATCGGCCTCAGCGTGCGGTGGTCCCTGGAGGGGCTGCCGGACTCCGTGGCCGAGGAGCTGGCGGCGTACGTCGAGACGACCTCGCACGCGCGCCTCACCGGCATGTCCGGGCTGCGCCAGAAGGTGTGGCGGATGCGGCGCGGGGAGTGGTTCGAGGGGACCTACGTCTTCGCGACGCTCGCCGACCGCGAGGCGTTCCAGGCGGAGTTCGAGGCCACCATGGCCGAGGCCCCCGGCACCCGCATCGTCGGTGCCCCGCCCGTCCTCGTCGAGCCGTGGGAGCTCGTCGCCGTCGCCGAGGGCTGGAACGCCCTCACGCCCACCGCCCGCGGCGAGCGCTGACGGGCGTCAGGACCGGGTTACGACGAATCAGATCTCACCCTTACTGCGCAGTAAGGGTGAGATCTGATTCGTCGTAACCCGCTGGGCCCCTCAGTCGGTCTCGGGGACCCAGACCTTCTTCGCGGCCAGCAGCCCGTCGCCGACCGGCAGCAGCACGCTGAGCAGGCTGTCGTGCTCGGCGACGGTGCGGTTGAGCTCGCGGATGGCGACGGTCTCCTCGTCGCGGCGGCTGGGGTCGGCGACGCGGTCGTGCCACAGCGCGTTGTCGAAGGCCACCACGCCGCCGGGGCGCAGCAGGCGCAGGGCCTCGGAGAGATAGGCGGCGTACTCGCGCTTGTCGCCGTCGCAGAAGACCAGGTCGTAGTGGCCGTCGGTCAGGCGTGGCAGCACGTCGAGCGCGGCGCCGGCGATGGTGCGGACCCGCTGGGAGGGCACGCCGGCCTCGGAGTAGCCCTCTCGGGCCAGCCGCTGGTGCTCGGCCTCGATGTCGACGGTCGTCAGGACGCCGTCGGCGCGCATGCCGCGCAGCATCCACAGCCCGGAGACCCCGGTGCCGGTGCCGATCTCGACCACCGCGCGGGCGTCGAGCACCGAGGCCAGGAAGCGCAGGGCCGCGCCGCCGCCGGGGCTGATCGGCACGACGCCCATCTCCTCGGCGCGGGCGCGCGCGGAGGCGAGCACGTCGTCCTCGGCGACGAACTCCTCGCTGTAGGTCCAGCTGGTCGCGTTGATCGGCGTGGTGATGACGGCCTCCTCGGGCGGACGGACGCGCTCAACCTATCGCGAGCCCGCCGCCTGACGACGTACGCCGCACGGCAGGTGGTCCGGGACCGCGGGAACACCGGCCGCTCGCCGTCCGTTGGGACCCTCAGAGAACGAGTGGGGTGCTCACAGCCTCCTCTCAGCCGCCGTCCCTACCGTGAGGAGCCAGCATGCGAGGCAGGTACCTGTCGAGGGGGAGCGCGGTGGCGGAGAAGGCGGCACACCAGCAGGCCGATCAGCGGGGCCAGCAGGGCCAGGACCTGTCCTGGGAGCGGATCGTCGAGGAGCACTCCGACCGCGTCTACCGCCTCGCCTACCGCCTCACCGGCGACCGCCACGACGCCGAGGACCTCACCCAGGAGGTCTTCGTCCGCGTCTTCCGCTCGCTGCACACCTACACCCCCGGCACCTTCGAGGGCTGGCTGCACCGCATCACCACCAACCTCTTCCTCGACCAGGCGCGCCGCAAGCAGCGCATCCGCTTCGACGCCCTCTCCGACGAGCGCGCCGATCGCCTGACCAGTGCCTCGCCGGCCCCGGAGGCCGCCTACGCCGACCAGCGCTTCGACGACGACGTCGAGGCCGCCCTGGCGACGCTCCCGCCGGACTTCCGCGCCGCCGTGGTGCTCTGCGACGTCGAGGGGCTGACCTACGAGGAGATCGCCACGATCCTCGACGCCAAGCTCGGCACCGTCCGCTCCCGCATCCACCGCGGCCGCGCGATGCTGCGCCAGGCCCTGGCGCACCGCGCCCCCGCCGCCGGTCGCGAGCGGTACGCCGGCCCGTCGGTCGCCCTGCAGGAGGCGACCCGCCCGTGATCGGTCACCTCGGGACACGCACCAGCGCCCTCCTCGACGGCCAGCTGCCCGCGGCGGAGGCCGAGCGCCTGTGGGCGCACGTCCACGGCTGCCACCTGTGCCGCGACCTGGTCGAGCGCGAGGGCTGGGTCAAGACCCGGCTCTCCGGGCTGGGGGCCCCCGACCGCACGCAGGCCCCCGCCCACCTCAAGGGCGCCCTGCTCGGGGCGCAGACCGTGGCCTGCGAGCCGACCTACCCCTCGACCGTGCCGGCCCCCGGGTTCGGCACGACCTCGCGTCCCCGACGCGTCGGGGCGGTCGCCGCCGGGGTCGGCGGAGCCGCCGGGATGGCCGTCATGGGTGTCCTCGCCCTGGGTGCCGCACCGGCAGACGCACCCACCGTCGACCGGCGCGCACCGGTCGCCAACCTCACCCCGCCCAGCACCGGCGGTGGCCTGCTGCCGGCCGGTCGCCAGACCCGGCCCTGACGGCCGGTCCGATCCCCGGTCCCGCAGCTCGTCCCGGCGCCGCTCCCGCACCCGTGGCCTGACACCCTCCGACCGGGCTACCGGCCGTCGGGGATGATGGGGCGGTGAGCCAGCACGACCCGGACCACCCGGACCACCCGGAGCACCAGGACGCCCCCGACGGCACCCAGCGTCCCGTCGACCCCGTCGCGGCCGACGATCCGGACGCCGCCGCCCGCGAGCAGGCGTCGGTGCCGCAGCAGCCCGTGGACGACTGGACGCAGGTCACCCGGCCGCAGCCGGTCGTGCCGCCGCAGGCCCCCGGTCCGTGGGGCTACCCCGCTCCGGGCCAGCCGCCGGCCGCACACCGCCACGCCGCCCCCTCGGCCCGCGTGGCCGGGTGGGTGTGGCCGGTCGTCGCGATGCTCGCGCTGGTCGTGGGTGTCGTCGGCGGGGTCGTGGGCGCCGCCGGGTTCCGGCTGGTCGACGAGGCGGGCGGGGAGCGCCAGGGGATCGTCCGCGACGGCCTCTTCGGCGTCGACACCGCGACCGGGGCCCCGCTGGCCCCCGAGGACGGCACGATCGCCAACGTCGCGGCCGAGCTGCTGCCCAGCACCGTCCAGATCATCGCGGCGTACGGCGGTGACGACCGTGGCGCCACGGGGTCGGGCTTCGTCCTCGACCGCCAGGGTCACGTCGTCACCAACAACCACGTGGTGGCCGAGGCCGCCCAGGACGACGGCCGCATCCAGGTCGTCGACCAGGAGGGCAACCGCTACGACGCCAGCGTGGTCGGTCGCTCCGCGGTCTACGACCTGGCGGTGCTGGTCGCCGAGGAGATGGCCGGCGAGTTCGAGCCGACCGCCCTGGGCGCGTCGAGCCGGCTGCGCGTCGGCGAGACCGTGGTCGCGATCGGCTCGCCGCTGGGGCTGTCCTCCACCGTGACCGCGGGCATCGTCTCGGCGCTGCAGCGTCCGGTCACGACCGGCGACCCGGACTCCGACACCTCCTACATCAACGCCGTCCAGACCGATGCCGCGATCAACCCCGGCAACTCCGGCGGCCCGCTGGTCAACCTGCTCGGTGAGGTGGTCGGGGTGAACTCGGCGATCGCCACGACGGGCGGCGGGTTCGGTGCCGAGGCGGGCAACATCGGCGTGGGCTTCGCGATCCCGGTGGAGCAGGTGCGCATCACCGCCGACCAGATCCTGCGCACCGGCGAGGCGCAGTACCCGATCATCGGGGCCGAGGTCCGCACCGGCAACGCCCAGGGGGACGGCGCGGAGATCCAGAAGGTCAACCCGGGCAGCGCCGCCGAGGAGGGCGGCCTGGAGGAGGGCGACGTGATCACCGCCGTGGACGGTGAGCGCGTCACCGACGGCATCGCGCTGATCGTCTCCATCCGCACCCACCAGCCGGGGGAGACCGTCGAGTTCACGGTCCGCCGCGGTGGCGAGGAGCGGCAGGTCTCCGTGGAGCTGCGCGGCCAGGTCGGCTGACCGGCCTCCCTGCCGTGGCGGGCCGCACGGGGCCGCACGGGGCCGCCGGGCGCTACTCGCGCTCGGCCTCCTCGTAGGGGTGCTCGTCGACGAAGGTCTTGGTCTGGGCGTACATCTGCTCGATGAACTCCTCGAGCCGGGCCGCCTCCACCCGCCACTGACCGCGCCCGCCGATCTTGATCGCCGGCAGCTCCCCGCGTCGCACCAGCGCGTAGACCTGCGCACTCGAGGTGTTGAGCACCTCCGCCACGTCGGCGAGCGTGAGGAAGCGGGGAGTGGCGGACATGGGCCCCATGGTGTCACCTCCGGTCCCGCCCGCGGGCGGGACCCGGGCGGGCTGTGGATGAGCAGGTGAGGAGTCGGCGACGGCGGGGAAGGATGCCGCCCGTGGCCATCGATCTCGGGACCCCACCAGCCGCCCCTCCCACCTCCGCACCCGCCGCGACGCGCACCCGCACGCCCGGGTGGCGCGACCCCCGCCTGTGGGTGGGGGTGGTCGTCGTCGCCGGCTCGGTGCTGCTCGGCGCCCGGGTGGTCGGGGCCGCCGACGACACCGTCACGGTCTGGGCGGCGGCCGAGGAGCTGCCGGCCGGCGCGCCCCTGCGGCCCGACGACCTGGTCGCGGCGCGGGTCCGCTTCGCCGACGAGGCCGACCTGGCGGCGTACCTCCCGACCTCGCAGGAGCTGCCGGCCGATGCCGTCCTGGGGCGCTCGGTCGGCGCCGGTGAGCTCGTGCCGGGGGCGGCCCTGGGTGCCGGGAGCGACAGCGACCTGCTGCAGCTGGCCGTGGCCGTCGAGCCCGAGCAGCTGGCCGGGGCCGTGGCCGCCGGCAGCCGGGTCAACGTCTACCTCGTCGCCCGCGGTGGAGGTGACCGCGGCCACGACTCCGGCGAGCCGGTCCTCGAGGACGTGGTCGTCCTCGATGCCGCGGCAGCCGACGACGGGTACGCCGCCAGCGGGCTGCGCCGGCTGGTCCTGGCCGTGCCCGAGGACGACGCGGGGCGCTACTACGGGCTGCTCGGCAGCCTGACCGACCCGCTGGTCTCCGTGGCGGTGCGCGGATGAGCTCGACCGTCGTCCTCGTCGCCGGCGGAGGAGCCGACTGGGAGGCCCGCGCGATGGACGCGCTCGGGGCCCGCGCCGGGGTGGTGGTCCTCAAGAGGTGCGTCGACGTCGACGACCTGCTCGCCGCGGCCTCCTCCGGCCAGGCGGAGGCCGCCCTCGTCGACCTCGCGGCCCACGGCCTCGACGCCACCGCGGTCGACCTGCTGCGCCGCCACGGCGTGCGGCCGATCGGCGTGGTCGCGGCCGGCACCACGGGGGAGCAGGCGCACGCCCGTGCGTCCCGGGTGGGTATCCGCACGCTGGTCGCCGAGGCCGACATCGCCGAGGTGGCCGAGGTGGTCCTGGCCCCCGAGCGGCCCGCGGTCGGCGGCACCGTCGCCCGCGACGACCTTCCGCAGGACCCTGCTGCGGCGCAGGACCCTGCCGCGGCGCAGGCCCCGGCCGCCGGAGCCCCTCGTGAGCCGGGGCGCGTGCTGGCGGTCTGGGGACCGGCCGGTGCCCCGGGCCGCACGACCGTCGCCACCGCCCTCGCGGCGACGTCGGCGGCGCGGTCCAGGGAGACGCTGCTCGTCGACGTCGACCCCTGGGGCGGCGCGGTCGCCCAGCAGCTCGGGGTGCTCGACGAGGTCTCGGGGCTGCTGGCCGCCGCCCGCCTCGCGACCAGCGGGGTGCTCGAGGAGCGCTTCGCGACGGTGCTGCGCTCGCTCGGCGGCCGGCTCGAGGTCCTCACCGGCCTGCCGCGCGCAGACCGCTGGCCCGAGCTGCGCGACGGGGTGGTGGAGGAGGTCCTCGACCTCGCACGCCAGCGCGGACGGGTCGTCGTCGACACGGGCGCCCCGCTCGAGCGGGACCCCACGACGGACCTGTCCGGACGACCCGGGCGCAACGCCGCGACGCTCGCCGCGCTCGCCGAGGCCGACGACCTGCTGGCGGTCGGCACCGCCGACCCGGTGGGGCTGGCCCGCCTGGCCCGCGGCCTGGTCGAGCTGGGGGAGGAGACGGGCGGTCGGCCGGTGCACGTCGCGGTCAACCGGATGCGCCCGAGCCTGGGGTGGTCCAGCGGCGAGGTCGAGCAGATGGTGCGCGGCTTCGGCGACGTGGTCTCGGTGACGTTCCTCCCCGAGGACCAGGCCGCCACCGACCGGGCCCTGGTGGCCGGACGGTCGGTGGTCGAGCTGGGCGACGGACCGCTGGCCGGGGCGGTGGCCGGCCTCGCCGACACCCTGTGGGGCCCGGTGCCCGGCAGCGGGCGCCCGGCGCGTCAGTCCCGCCAGGCCCGCCAGGCCCGCCAGCCCCGCCGGTCGGGCCCGGCGGGCGGCCGGACCCGGGTGGGGACGTCCGCCCTCAGGCGGCGAACAGCAGGTACAACCCGCCGGCGGTGAAGAACACCATCGCGACCAGCATGCCGAGCTGACCGGTGAGGTGGTGGCGCGGCGGCAGCAGCCGGACCGCCCGGTCGTGGGCCGCGATGACGCCGACCACGTGACCGAGGACCACCGCGATCACCTTGATGTTGGCCAGCAGCGTCGGGTGGTAGGAGAGCCAGTAGTTGACGCTCCAGTCGCCGGTGCCGAGGTAGTCGGCGCCGGTCGTCAGCGGGTCGCTGGCCTTGATCAGGGTGTCCTGCCCGACCTCGAACCAGTAGGACAGGTAGTGGGCCACGATGTAGCCCAGGATGATCGGCACCACCGAGTGCGCGAGCTGGCGCGGCATCTCCAGGCGCGACTGGCCCGGGTGCACCCCGGTGAGCATCGAGCCCACCGACAGCACCACCGCGACGCCGACGCAGAAGGTCAGCAGCGCGAGGTTGTCGGCGACCAGGCCGAGGTCGTTCTCACCGATGAAGGAGTTCGTCTGGACGAACCGCACCCAGGGGGCCGACTCCTTGAAGGAGTCGAAGGCCGTGGAGCCGAACAGCACCGCGACCACCCCGACCAGGCCGGCACGCGGCACCACGGTGTTGAGGTTGGCCAACGGGGAGATGACGTGCAGCCGACCCTCACGCACGATCCAGGGCGACAGCTTGCCGATGAGCGTGGAGTAGACCTCGAAGGGGTCGGCGTTCTCGTAGAAGTCGTTGCCGAACAGCGCCCCGCCGAGCAGCATGACCGCGACGTACGCCGCGCACCACAGCCGCACCGGACCCAGCTCGGTGGAGTAGGGGTAGACCAGCTCCAGCCACACGAAGGCGTAGAGCCCCAGGGCGGCCGGCCAGTGACCCAGCCAGGCGGGGTAGCGGAACAGGCCCTCGTCGGGGTCGGACCCGGAGATCCGGGCGAACAGCAGGTTGATGGTCCGCGCGGGGCTGATGGCCTTCCAGACCGGGCCGAGCACGGCGGAGAAGAAGACCAGCCCGACCCAGAGCCAGACGTAGAACATCCCGAAGAACGGGTTGGTCAGCAGGTCCTCACCGAGCACGGCCGCGAACGCGGCGTACCCGAAGACCACCAGGCCCAGCACCCGCATCGCCACCGACCAGCCGGTCGAGGTGACCAGCGTGCTGAGCGCGGCCGGGGCGGGACGGCCGTCGGTGGCGGCGTCGTAGCGAGGGGTGCGCCAGGCCAGGGCCAGGACGATGAAGGAGATCGTCAGCGCCGCCACGGCGCCGGAGATCGCCAGCTCCGGGGAGATCGGCAGGTCCTTGGCGCCACCGATGCCGTGCATCGGCAGCGGGCCGGGGACGAGGCCCGGCAGGATCGCCCCCACGCTCAGGAGACCTGCAGCTGCACGATGATCTGGTCGATGTCGTGCGACTCGACCTCGACGACACCGGGCTGGTCGACGACCATCGTCTGCTCGGACTCACCCGCGGGGTAGTCCAGCGTCAGCTCCTCGGTCGTGTGCGCGTGCAGCTCGCCGTCCTCGTCGGCGGTGATGTCGAAGACGATCTCCTGCCCGACGCCCACCTGGATGCGATCGCCCTTCGGGTCGATGGAGCCGTCCGCGACCGTGACCTCGATGACCAGCGGCTCGGTGGTGCCGTCGGTGCCTGCGTCGGGCTCGTCGTCGCTCCCGCAGGCGGCGAGGGCCAGGGGCAGGATCAGGGCGGCGCCCAGGGAGAGGACGCGGGTGGGGATGCGCGACATGTCTGACAGAATCGCACGAGCAGCAAGGGGTCCGGCGATGGGGAGCCGGGTCCGATGACGAAAGGGACCCGATGAGCGAGCGGCTCCGGCCCAGGGACCTCGCCTTCCTGGCCGAGGAGACGCCGTCGACGCCCATGCACAACGCCACGGTCGAGATCTTCGACCCGGGCGACTCGGGCTTCGACTACGACAAGCTGGTCGAGCTGATCGGTGACCGGATCTCGTTCGTGCCGCGCTACCGGCAGAAGATCCAGCAGGTCCCCGGCCGGCTGGCCAACCCGGTCTGGATCGACGACCCGCACTTCGACCTCGGCTACCACGTACGCCGCTCCGCACTGCCGCGCCCCGGCAGCCTCGAGCAGCTGCGCGAGCTGGTCGCCCGCATCGTCTCCCGTCCGCTGGACCGCTCCAAGCCGCTGTGGGAGGTCTACTTCGTCGAGGGCCTCGCCGACGGCCGCGTCGCGATGCTGTCGAAGTCCCACCAGGCGCTCGTGGACGGCGTGACCACCGTCGACCTGGGGCAGGTGCTGCTCGACAAGAGCCCCGAGGTCAAGAGCCTGGGCGGCGACCAGTGGGCCCCGCGCCGGGCTCCGTCGCCCGGCGGCCTGGCCGTCGGTGCGCTGCGCGACACCCTGCGCTCCCGCCAGGTCGCCTCCGACTCCGTCCGCACCCGTGCCGCGACGCTGCTGCGCACCGCCGACGCCGCCGCGGAGACCGCCGGTCGCGTCGTCGGAGGAGTGACCGGGCGCCGGTCCTCCCACGAGGGCCCGCTCGTCGGCACCCACGGCCAGCAGCGCCGGGTCGTGTCGGTCCACACCGAGCTGGCCGACCACCGCGCCATCCGTGACCTGCACGGCGGCACCGTCAACGACGTCATCCTGGCCACCGTCGCCGGCGGTCTGCGCGGCTGGCTGATGACCCGGCACGAGTCGCTCGGCGGCCTGCGGCGGGTCCGCGCCGTGGTGCCGGTCTCGGTCATCGACTCCGAGCTCGAGGCCACGTCGCTGGGCAGCCAGATCGCCCCGCACTTCGTGGACCTGCCCATCGGCGAGCCCAGCCCGGTCGTGCGGCTCCACCAGGTCTCCTACTCCTTCAAGGTGCACAAGGAGACCGGTCGCGGCGTCGCGGCCAACCGGCTCGCCGGCATCGCCGGGTTCGCCCCCGCGACCTTCCACGCCATCGGCTCCCGGGTCGCCGCGGCCGAGGTGGGCCGGGGGATGCAGCTCAGCGTCACCAACGTGCCGGGCCCTCAGTCCCCGCTCTACGCCGCGGGCGCACGGATGGAGGCGACCTTCCCGGTCCCCCCGCTGCCGCCCCACCACCTGCTGGCGATCGGCGTGACGTCGTACGACGGCGGGGTGGCGTACGCCATCACCGCCGACCGTGACGCCGTGCCGGACGTCGACGTCCTGGGCCAGTGCCTCACCGAGGCGCTGGCCGAGCTGCTCGACACCGTCTCCGGCTCGCGTCCCCGGGTGCCGCGCGGGCGCAAGGGCGGCTCGTCGAGGGCCAAGCCCCGGGCGGCGAAGAAGTCCACCGCCTCGAGGACGGGCGCGAAGACCGGCCAGAAGGCAGCCCCGAAGTCCGGCAGGACGACCGGCGGGAGGACCACCACATGACCGTGCGCGCCTACGTGCCCGCCACCTTCGACCTGCTCGCCCGCTTCCACGCCGAGGGCGAGGTGCCCACCGCCGGTGCGGTGGTGGCCGTCGACGAGTCCGAGGACGCCGAGTACGCCGCCCTCGTCGAGGCCGCCGAGGTCTCCGCCGAGATGAGCGGCGGGGGACGCCGCGTGGTCGTCGTCGCAGAGGTGCCCCACGAGGGCGCCGTCGCCCCGATGCGCGACGTCGCCTCGGTGCACGTCGACACCGAGGACGGCGCCGACCCCGACGACGAGCTGGCGTGGTTCGCCACCCAGGAGATCCCGCACCTGCTCGAGTAGGTGCATCGCGCACGGGATGAGTACCCGTGCTCTACCCGGCCCCCCGGTCCCGGCGCCACGATGCTGGCATGAGCGCCCCTGACCTCGCGTGCCCCGCCTGCTCCGCGCCCTTCACCCCCGGTGCCGCCGCGTGCCCGGCGTGCGGCATCCGCCTGGTCGGACCCGACGCGAGGCGGCTGTGGGAGGTCGACCAGCAGATCGCGGCCCTGCGTCGTGAGGCCGCCGGGCTGCTGGAGTCGATGCGCTCGCCGCTGCCGGCCGCTCCGGCGGGTGTGCCGCCCACGCCGGCGCACGGGACGTCGCAGCCCCGACGGCGTGCCGCGGGCCTCACGGGCCAGGGCCTGCTGCTCGGGTTCGGCGCGCTCCTGCTGCTCTCCGCGGTGTCGGTCTTCGTGCTGGTCGCCTGGACGCTCATCGGCGTCGTCGGCCAGGCCGTGCTCCTCACCGGTGCCACGGTCACGGCGGCACTCGCGTCGCGAGCGGCCTCGACCCGCGGCCTGCGGGCCGCGGCCCACACCTCGGCCGTCATCGCGATCGGGGTCTCGGTGCTCATGGCCCAGGGGGCCTACTCGCTCGACGTCGCGGGCCTCGGCGACCTCACCGGCAGCCGGTACGTCGCCGTCGCCGCCCTCGTGCTCGCCGGCCTCTGGTGCGGCTACGACGCCCTCACGGCGCGGGCGTGGTCGCGGACCGGGTGGACCTCGGCGTACCTTCCCGCCGCCGTGCTCGCCGTCGCGGTGGCCGCCGTCTCGCTGCTGGTCTCCGTCGAGCCCGGCGGCCTGCTGCTCGGCGTCGGGCTGCTCGTCGTGGCGGCGCTGCTGGGCGGCGTCGCGTCCGTGGTCCACGTGGCGCTGGACGCGCGTCGCCGGCGGCAGCCGGTCGGCGTCGCCGTGGTGCTGGCCGTCGCGTCCGGGGTGCTCGGCGCAGTGGTGCTGGTGCTCACCGCCTACGACCTCGACCTCGGCCTGCTGGAGCGCTACCTCTCGGGCGCGGTGCTGGGCCTGTTCGCCGCCGTGCTGCTCGGCGCTCCGGCGTACGCCGCCGAGCGGCTCGGGCGCAGCAACGCGACGGCGGACCTGTGGTCCACCGGCACCCGGCTCCCGGCCGTCCTCGCCGCGGTGCTGGGGGTGGGCACGGTGCTGCTCGACGTGCCGGGGTGGGGCTGGGCGGTCGCCTCGGTCGTCGCCTCGCTCCTCCTGGCCGCGTCCGCGTGGGTGCTGCCCGGGCGGGGCGCCCGCGCCGCGGCCCTCGTCGCTCCGCTGGCCGCGGCGCTCACGGTCCTCACCGTCGAGACCGGCACCCGCAGCGTGGCCGACCTGGTCCGTGGTGGCGCGGGTGCGGTCGACACCGTCCCGGTCCCGGTCGAGGTGGCGCTCCCGGGCCTGTGGGCGCTGGCCTGCCTGGTGCTGCTGGTCCGGGGCCCGCGCCGAAGCCACACCCGGGGCGGGCTGGCGCTCGGCGGGACCGCGGCACTCCTGCTCGCCGTGGCCCACGGCCCCTGGGAGGCCACGGTGCCCGCCGGCATCGCCTGGGTCCTGCTCGCCCTGGCAGCGGCTCGGCACGCGTCGGTCCACGGTCGCGCCGCCGACCACCTGGTCGCCGGACTGACCGCCGGCTACGCCGCGGTGCCCCTGGTCCAGCTCCTCGTCGAGGGCCCGGACCCGGTCGTCCAGGCAGCCAGCACCTGGGCGATCGCGGCCGGTGTCGCGTGGTACGCCTCGGCCCCCGGTCGCCTGGCGGTCGGGCACCTCGCCGCCCTGCTGGTCTCGTGGGGGCACGTCCTCCTGGTCAGCCGCTGGGACGGTGCGGCCCTGGAGGCCTACACGCTGCCGTCGGCTGCCGCCTTCGCGGTCCTCGGCGTCCTGCAGCACCGGGCGAGCCGGCCGGGGTCGGTGCTCACCATGGGCCCGGCGCTCTCGATCGCGCTGACGCCGACGCTGGTGCTCGCGGTGGGCAGCGACGACCTCGTCCGGCTCGCGGCGGTGCTGGTGGCCGGCATCGCCTGCCTCGTGGTCGGTGCGGGCCGTGGTCTGCGGGCCCCGCTGCTCGCCGGGGCGGCCACGCTCGGCGTGGTCGCGCTCATGCAGGGCAGCCCCTACCTCGCCTACGTCCCGACCTGGCTGCTCCTGGGTTGCGCCGGCGCGGTGCTGCTGGCCCTGGGCGTGGCTTGGGAGTCGGCTCTCGGCGCCGGGCGACAGGTCGGACGGTGGGTGCACGCCCTGCGATGAGCCGCCGGCGGGAGCACGGCCCCGAGCGGTGACCTGCGGCTTTCGCCCGGCGGGGTCCCGCTCGCTATCGTCGCGACCATGGACGCCATCAGCTTCCCTCCGGCTCCCACGAACGAGCCCAACCTGACCTATGCGCCCGGCACCCCGGAGCGCGAGTCGCTGCTCACCGAGATCGCCGCGCTCGAGTCCGGGTCGCGCGACCTCCCGGCGTACGTCGGAGGGGAGTGGCGTGCCGGCGGCGGCGAGGAGATCCGCGTCGTGCAGCCCCACGACCACCAGCACGTCCTCGGCGTCACCCGCAACGCGACCACCGGTGACGCCCAGGCGGCCGTGGACGCCGCGATCGAGGCGGCCCCCGCGTGGCGGGCGATGCCGTTCGACGAGCGCTGCGCGATCATCCTGAAGGCGGCCGACCTGCTGGCCGGCCCGTGGCGACAGAAGCTCAACGCCGCGACGGTGCTAGGCCAGTCCAAGACGGCGTTCCAGGCCGAGATCGACTCCGCCTGCGAGCTCATCGACTTCTGGCGCTTCAACGTCCACTACGCCAAGCAGATCCTCACCGACCAGCCGATCGCCAACAGCCCCGGCATCTGGAACCGCACCGACCACCGACCGCTCGAGGGCTTCGTCTACGCGATCACCCCCTTCAACTTCACCGCGATCGCCGGCAACCTGCCCACCGCCCCGGCGCTGATGGGCAACACCGTGGTCTGGAAGCCCAGCCCCACCCAGCAGCTGGCCGCGTCGCTGACGATGGAGCTGCTCGTCGAGGCCGGCATGCCGCCGGGCGTCATCAACATGGTCCCCGGCGACGGCCTGGCCGTCTCCGAGGTGGCGCTGCCGCACCGCGACCTGGCCGGCATCCACTTCACCGGCTCGACCCCGACCTTCCAGCACCTGTGGCGCTCGGTCGGGGAGAACATCACCGGCTACCGCTCCTACCCGCGCATCGTCGGCGAGACCGGCGGCAAGGACTTCATCGTCGCCCACCCCTCGGCCGACCCGGCCGTCCTCACCACCGCGATGATCCGTGGTGCGTTCGAGTTCCAGGGCCAGAAGTGCTCGGCCGCCTCGCGCGCCTACGTCCCGCGCTCGGTGTGGAACGTCATCAAGGACGACCTCGTCGCGCAGACCGAGTCCATCTCGATGGGCGACCCGACCGATCTCTCCCACTTCATGGGCGCCGTCATCGACGACCGCGCGTTCGCCAAGCACAAGGCCGCCATCGAGCGGGCCCAGGCCACCGACGGCCTCGAGGTCATCGCCGGCGGCCAGGTCGACGACTCGGTCGGCTACTTCGTGCGGCCCACCATCGTGGAGATCGACGACCCCACCGACGAGAT
>Ga0310345_10002794_pt1 | contig 17218 bp, 14 predicted proteins | sample HC15DNA20500_MG_FD_204667 | JGI IMG/M metagenome (GOLD analysis project Ga0310345, IMG submission 204667) | Marine microbial communities from station ALOHA, North Pacific Subtropical Gyre - HC15-DNA-20-500_MG | ecosystem: Environmental > Aquatic > Marine > Oceanic | place: Pacific Ocean: North... | reverse complement strand
ATGGTCTACATTCTCATCTGGGCCATCGTCGGCGGCACGGCCACCTTCTACGGTCCGATCATCGGCGTGGTGACGCTCACCATCATCAACGAGGTGATCCTGCGCGGACTTGGCGTGGACGAGATGCGGCCCATGCTCTACGGCGCGCTGCTCATCGCCTCGATCCTGTTCCTGCCCGATGGGCTGGAGAGCCTGGTGCCGAAGACCAAGGCCTGGCTCGCCGGCCGCAAGGAGCGGCGGGAGGTGCGGACACGAGAGGTGCCCGCGGAGTAGGAATACTCGTCCTGTCATCCTCGGGCGCGCGAAGCGCGACCCGGGGATCCAGTAACCGCCGGCGTCGCTTCTTTCATCGAAGCAGGTGTTACTGGATTGCCCGGTCAAGCCGGGCAATGACACTGAGGATTGGCTCGGTCCGTGGCCTAATGCGCGGTCGGCTTTCTTCCTGAGACGCCTATTCCCCCGCTACGGCTTGCTTTGTTCAAGAAACGAGAAGCAGGAGGCCCGCACCCAGCAGCTTACGGGTGTCGTTGAGCATGGCCGGCCGCTCGCGCAACCAGGCGGCGAGCATGGCTTCCGCCGGCACCTCGAGATCCGCAGCTTTTCCGGCGTCGAGGCGGTCGCTCAAAGCCTGCAGCCGGGCGACCGCCGCTTCGGCGATCTCTTGCCAGCGCTGGCGCCAACGGGCGCGATAGGTCTCACGGTGAAGCGCTTCCATGCGCAGATGAAACATGGAGCTGCGCGCCACGCGCGGTGCAGTGAGTCCGGCGATCCAGGGCGGCGAGGCCCGCCAGGCATGCAGTGCCTTGTCGATGAGCGGCTTCATCCCTGCGGCATCGCCGTCGAGGCCGAGGCAGATACCGTAGTTTGCGAGGCTTGTGCCCAGCCGCGGATCGATCGGCTCGAAATTCTCCCGGGCAAGCTGGAGCGCGTGGCTCGCCTTAGCTTTGGCGCCTGCCAGATCGTTCCTGGCTAAGGCTTCCAGGGTCTTGGCCGACGTTTCTTCCCATTCGAGATCGGCCTCGCGCCAGCCGGCGTTGATCAGCTCCTGGGTGGACCAGGATTCGGCAGGGGTCGGGCTTTGCGAGCCCTCACGCTCCGAGATAGGCGCGCCGGACATGTTCATTGTCGTGAAGCTCCTTGGCCGGGCCTTCGAGGGCGATATTGCCGGTCTCCAGAACATAGGCGAAGCGGGCGAGCTTAAGGGCCAATTCGGCGTTCTGCTCCACCAGCACCACGGGCACGCCGCGCTCCATGATGTCGCGGATGATGCTCGCCATCTCGTCGACCATGACCGGCGACAGGCCCATGGAGGGCTCGTCCAGGATCAGCATCTTGGGGCGGGACATGAGCGCCCGGCCGATGGCGAGCATCTGCTGTTCGCCGCCCGAGAGCGACCGGCCCCACTGGGTGCGGCGCTCCTCCAGCCGCGGGAAGCGCTTGAAGACGTCCTTCAGGTCCTTGTCGATCTCGGCGTGGTCGTTGCGGAGAAAAGCGCCGGTGCGCAGATTCTCCTCCACGGTGAGATCGGGAAAGATGCGGCGGCCTTCCGGCACATGGGCGATGCCGAGCGCGACGATCTTCTCCGGCGGCAGCCTGTCGATGCGCTGGCCGTTGAAGACGATCTCGCCCTTGCTGATGCGGGTCAGCCCGGAGATGGCGCGCAGGGTCGTGCTCTTGCCGGCGCCGTTGGCCCCGATGATGGTGACCATGCCCTGATCGGGGATGCCCATGTCGATGCCCTTCAGGGCGGCGACCTTGTTGTAATGGACGTGGACGTCGCGGAGCTCCAAGAGCATCAGGCTGCGCTCCCCAGATAGGCTTCAATGACATGCGGGTTGGCCCGCACTTCCTTCGGGCTGCCGCTCGCCAGGAGCGTGCCGAAATTCATGACGGTGATGTGGTCGCACAGGCCCATCACGGCCTGCATGTCGTGCTCGATGAGCACGATGGTGACGCCCTGCTCGTCGCGAACACGCCGCACCAGCTCCGACATCCGCTTCGTCTCTTCCGGGTTCATGCCGGTGAAGGGCTCGTCGAGCAGCATCAGCTGCGGATCGGCGGCGAGCGCCACGGCAAGGCCCAGCGCCCGCTGATGGCCGTGGGAGAGATTAGCGGTGAGCTCTTCGGCCAATGAATCCATGCCGAGGAAGGCGAGGATCTCATGAGCCCTCTCGTCGGCTTCCCGCTCCACCGCCCGGTCGGTTCCCAGCACGCGCTGCAGGAAGCTCGCCTTGGCGCTCCGGTGGCGGCCGAGACGGACATTGTCGATCACGCTGAGCTCATGGAAAAGCGTGGTGCCCTGGAAGGTGCGGATCAGGCCGAGGCCGGCGAGGTCGCAAGTTGACCGGCCGGAGATGTCCTGGCCGGAATAGACGACCTTCCCGCGCGAAGGGGCATAGAAGCCGCTGATGACGTTGAAGGTGGTGGTCTTGCCGGCGCCGTTCGGGCCGATCAGCCCGTGGATTTCGCCCCGCTTCACCTGGAGGCTGAAATCGTCGACGGCGACGATGCCCCCGAAGGTCCGGCCCAGATTGCGCACTTCAAGGATCGCTTCGTCGGTCGTGGTCATCCGTCTGCTCGGCCCTCAATTGCAGTAGACCCATCATTATCACGGGGCCCTATCGCGGGGCATTCATCGAAGTTCGTACTCCTTTCGGGATAGGCGGCCTCCACTTGGGGTGCAGCATGGACCGGGAACCGGGCGATTGGCCGAGGCGGGACTATCCCCAAAGGGATAACCCACCATGGCAATTGGCAATGGGGCGAAAATCTCAAGACTCGCTTCGGAAGGGGCGCGCTGGTTGCGATCCCCATCGATCTGCACTGAGGGAGTGCCGGTGGAAGCCGCGGAAGAAGCCGCGAAAAGCGGTTCCAAGCATGAGAACGGTTTTCGGCCGGAAGATCTGAACGCAAGCCAATAAGAGATCGAAGAGGAGCCGGAGTTATGAGCGAGCGGGTATGCGTGATTGGAGCCGGGCCGAGCGGCCTGGCGGCGCTTCGTGCCTTTGAGTCAGCCAAGCGCAAGGGCGCGGACGTGCCCGAGATCGTCTGCTTCGAAAAGCAGGAGAACTGGGGCGGGCTCTGGAACTACACCTGGCGGACGGGGCTGGACGAGTACGGCGAGCCGGTCCACTGCTCCATGTACCGGTACCTCTGGTCGAACGGCCCGAAGGAGTGCCTGGAGTTCGCCGACTATTCCTTCGAAGAGCATTTCGGCCGGGCGATCCCGTCCTATCCGCCGCGCGCCGTGCTGGCCGACTACATCATGGGCCGGGTGGAGAAGAGCGGCGTGCGCGACTATGTGCGCTTCCGCACGCCGGTCCGCTGGGTGGATTACGATCCCGATACCGAGAAGTTCACGGTCACGGTCCAGGACCTGAAGAACGACCACATCTACTCCGAGGAGTTCGACTACGTGGTGGTGGCGAACGGCCACTTCTCCACGCCGAACGTCCCGGACTTCGAGGGCCTTCGGATGTTCCCGGGCCGCGTGCTGCACGCCCACGATTTCCGCGACGCGCTGGAGTTCAAGGGCAAGAACGTGCTGCTGATCGGCGCGTCCTATTCGGCGGAGGACATCGGCGTCCAGTGCCATAAATACGGTGCGAAGGAGATCACCTTCTCCTACCGGACGGCGCCCATGGGCTTCCACTGGCCGGACGGGTTCGAGGAGAAGCCGCTTCTGCAGAAGGTCGAGGGAAACACGGCCCATTTCGCCGATGGCAGCACCAAGGAGGTGGACGCCATCGTGCTGTGTACGGGCTATAAGAACTATTACCCGTTCCTGCCCGACAGCCTGCGCCTGAAGACGGGCACCCGCCTTTACCCGGAACATCTCTATAAGGGCATCTTCTGGCTGAACAATCCGAAGCTGATGTATATCGGCGCCCAGGATCAGTACTACACCTTCAACATGTTCGACGCGCAGGCCTGGTATGCGCGCGACGTGGTGCTGGGCCGGATCGACCTCCCGTCGAAGCAGGAGATGACGGCGGACTCCAAGAAGTGGGTCGCCATGGAAGAGGCCTGCGAGAACCCGGAGCAGGAAATCGACTTCCAGACCGAGTATGTGCGCGATCTCCTGGAGAAGACCGACTACCCGCATCTCGACGTCGACCGCGTGGCGGAGCTCTTCAAGGAATGGGAGCACCACAAGGAGGAAGGCATCCTGACCTATCGCGACAGGGTCTACCCTTCGGTGATCACCGGCACCATGTCTCCTCAGCACCATACGACATGGATGAAGGCGCTGGACGACAGCCTCGAGGCGTTCCTCGCCGTTCGGCAGGCGGCTGAGTAAGGCGCCGGCTGCAAGCAGCAACAACAAGGGCGGGCCGCCCTTCAGCCCTTCCCGGGGCGGCCCGCTCGCCGACGACGATCGGCGGCAAGAGAGAGATGAGCTTCCGATTGGGGAGCCTTCGACGGCGGAAGGCCGTTTCTCTCCCGGGAAGACCCGACACCCGCATTGCAAGGAGAGCTCTGATGAGCTTGGACACCGAGATCCGGCCGCGCACTCTTTCGGAGGCGACGTCCTCCCAGACCGTCACATCCCACGGTGGACGGCGTATTCGCCGGACGCGCGTGGCGGGCGGCGGGTGCCTCGCATTCGGGGTGCGGGCGGGCGACAAGCTCACGATCATCGATCCCGAGGGGGCCCAGCTCGGGCTGCTCTATGCGCTGTCTGAGACCGAGGGCGGCCAGGCGGTGATCCCGTCTCTGACCCATCTCGACGCGCCGACCCTGGAAGAGGCGCTGGACGAAGCGCTGGAAGGCCGCCCGGCGACCGAGCATGCGCTCGGCTCCCGCAACATCGCGCTGGGCGAAATCCGCGGCAGCCGCCTGTTCGGGCCGGATAGCGCGCCGGGCAGCACGGCGAAGTTCGAGATCAAGGCGACGGGGCTCTGCGTGCTCGTGGCGCCTGGCGCGCCGATGGCGCCGGATGAACAGGACACGCCGACGGATCTTCTGATCGAGATCGAGCAGGTGAACGACGAGCGCATGGATGCGCCGCCGCCCTTGGCGGAGCCCAAGCTCGACCTGCGGGTCGATGCGGCGACCGCCACCTCCTACGAGGTGAAGGCCGGCGACTATATCCAGATCGTGGATGTGGAAGGCCGCCAGTGCTCCGACTTCCTGGCCTTCGACGCGGAAGCGTTGAAGCGCGGCATCGAGAACGGGCTCGACGCCACCACGACCCATACGCTGATGGGCACTGCGGCTCCGGGACCGGGCCTGCACGCGAAATATTTCGACCAGACCCAGAAGCCGCTGGTGGAAGTGATCCAGGACACGGTCGGCCGCCACGACACGTTTATGCTGGCCTGCAACGCCAAGTATTACGAGGACATGGGCTATCCGGGCCATTCCAACTGCACGGACAATTTCAACGCCTGCCTCGACCCGCACGGCATCGCGCCGCGCAAGGGCTGGCCGGCCATCAACTTCTTCTACAACACCTTCGTCGACGACGATGACGGGATCGGCCTGGACGAGCCGTGGTCGCGGCCCGGCGACTACGTGCTGCTCCGCGCGCTGACGGACATCGTCTGCGCATCCTCTTCCTGTGCCGACGACATCGATCCGGCCAATGGCTGGATGCCGACGGATATCCAGGTGCGCGTCTACGACAAAGAGAACGAGTTCCCGAAAGGAAAGGCTCACCGCATGACCCCCGACGCCGAACCGCGCCTGACGCGGGAGAGCGGATTCCATCCGCGCTTCGCCGCGCTCACCCGCAAGTTCGAAGACTATCGCGGCTTCTGGCTGCCGACCTGCTTCTCCGACGTGGAGCCCATCGAAGAATACTGGGCCTGCCGTGAGAAGGCGGTGATCATGGACCTGTCGGCGCTGCGCAAGTTCGAGGTGACGGGGCCTGACGCGGAGGAGCTGGTGCATCTGGTCGCCACGCGGAACATCCGGAAGCTCAGCCAGGGCCAGGTAGTCTACACGGCGTTCTGCTACGACCATGGCGGGATGATCGACGACGGCACCGTGTTCCGGCTCAGCCAGAACAATTTCCGCCTGGTCTGCGGCGACGACTATCTGGGCGTCTGGATGCGCCAGGTGGCCGAAGAGCGCGGCCTGAAAGTCTGGGTGCGTTCCTCCACGGACCAGCTGCACAACGTGGCGCTGCAGGGGCCGAAATCCCGCGACATCCTGAAGGAGATCGTGTGGACGCGGCCGGACCAGCCGACCATCGAGGAGCTGAAGTGGTTCCGCTTCCTGGTGGGCCGCATCGCCGACCAGCCGGTGGTCGTCTCGCGGACCGGCTATACGGGCGAGCTGGGCTACGAGATCTGGTGCCACCCGGATGCGGCGCCGGAGGTGTTCGATGCCATCTGGGAGGCAGGTCAGCCGCACGGGCTGCGCCCCTTCGGCCTCCTCGCGCTCGACATGGTGCGTATCGAGGCGGGGCTGGTCTTCGCCGGTTACGATTTCTGCGATCAGACCGACCCGTTCGAAGCGGGCATCGGCTTCACGGTCCGCAAGGAGATCGAGGAGGAGCCCTTCATCGGCTCCGAGGCGCTGATCCGGCGCAAGGCCAATCCGCAGAAGAAGCTGGTCGGTCTCGATATCGGCAGCAACGAATGCATCCACCACGGCGACCCGATCTATATCGGCCGGGCGCAGGTGGGCGTGGTGACGAGCTCGACCCGCTCGCCGATCCTGAAGAAGAACATCGCGCTAGCCCGCCTCGACGTCACCAAGACGGAGCCGGGCACGGAGGTGGAGATCGGCAAGCTCGACGGCCACCAGAAGCGGATTCCGGCGACGGTGGTCACGCTCTCCCATTACGATCCGAAGAAGACCCGCGTCCGCGACGTCGCTCCGGAATAGGGGGCGCTAAAGGGCAGAAACATCCTCTGCTGTCATCCTCGGGCGTGCGAAGCGCGACCCGGGGATCCAGTAACCACCGACGTGCCTTGGTTCGCCAAGACAAAGTGTACTGGATTGCCCGGTCAAGCGGGCAATGACACGGGGTCGTTATCCCTGAGGTGCTCGGCGTGCAACGCCGAGCCTCGAAGGATGGAGACACACCCGGGCCACGCCTCCTTCGAGGCTCGCTTCGCGAGCACCTCAGGATGACGTGGCGTGAGCGCTGGACGGCCGAAGCGCCGGGGGGTCAGAGGTAACCTGGCCCCTACTCCCGATCCTCGGGCATGCGGAAGCGTTCGAGATGGGCGCGCATGTCGATCACCGCGAGGTTCACGCCGCCGACATTGGAGGCATCGCGCGCGGCCTTCGCCGCCAGGGTCACGATGTCCTTGGCGTGCTCGTTGCCGGTCATGTGGGTCAGGATGCCGATGCTCGGGATGAGATAGATCTCGCGGGCGTCGTGGATGATCGGCGCATCGAACTGGCGCTTGATCCGCGCGGCGAGATCGGCCGCGTCCTCGTCGGCGGACGCCGCCTCGTGGAGCACGGCGAAGCCGCCATCGCCCCAGGCGCAGAAGGAATCCGCCGCGCCCAATACGTGATCGATCCGGCCGGCGATGTTGTCCCGGGAACGGCTGGTGGAGACACCCTGCTCGGCGGCATCCTTCGGCATGCCGGCAAGGCGGACGACGGCGAGGCTCGCCGGTGCGGCCAAGCCTGCGCGCTTGCGGCGCAGCGCCATCTCCACCCGATCCAGAAAGACGGCGCGGGCGGGCAGGCGCGATCCGGGTTCGCTCGGCTCCTCATGGGGCGAGGTGCCCCGCCGCTGGCGCGCCAGGTCGGTGACGAAACCTTCGACGCCGAGGAGTTCGCCGCTGATGGAGAAGTTTCCCCGGCCGTATTCGTGGACCCATTTCTCCACGCCCTCGGCGGTCCGGATGCGGTATTCCAGCTCGAAGGGCACGTTCTGGCAGAGCGAGATCTGAACGCCGTTCCAGACCTGCTCCCGGTCCTCCGGCACGATCAGATCCGCGTAGGTGAGCTGCTGGCTGTTGACGAGCGCCTCGGTCGGATAGCCGGTCAGGCGTTCGCAGCCCTTGCTCATATATTCCATGCTCCATTGCCGGTTGTTGCGGCAGCGGTAGACGAAGCCCGGAAGATTGTTGATCAGAGTCTCCACCGTGCGGTGGCTGGCGGCGCGCATGCTCTCCGCCCGCACGCGGGTGCCGACATCGGTCAGCGTGCCAACGAAGCCAATGCAGCGATCGTTCTCCGCGACCACGGCCTGCGCGCCCGCCTCAAGATGCACGGTCTCGCCGGAGCTGGTGAGGAAGCGCAACACTACGCCTTCGCGGGAGCCTGCCGCATCGGGCTCGGCGCGGCGCTCCTCCAGGAAGTCGAGCCAGCGGGTCTGATCCTGGGGATGGAGATAGGCGGAGCGGAGGAGAGATCTCGTCTCCTTCGGCGAGAAGCCGGTGAGCCGCGACCAGGCGGCGTTGACGAAGCAAAGGGTGCCGTTCGGGTCGGCGACGAAGACCACCGTGTCGATGGCATCGAGAAGCGATGCGAGAAGCGGCATGGAGGCCGCGCGCGGACCGCTCTCCGCCGCGGTCGGAAACTCCCCTTCCTTGACGAGGAACTGGGTCAGGGTCTCGATATGCGCCGTCATATCCAAAGCACTCAGCTTCCGGTCTTTCTTGTTGGGCCACCCCGGCTGTCTCGCACCCGATTCCGGCTATTCTTGCAACGAGCTTAGCGTGTGGTCGAGAAGAGCTGGAGACGGCATGCAAGCAAATGCGGAGTACCCCTTGCGGGGTAGCGGTGGGATCAGCTCGCCGTCAGCGCCCAGACGGCCGCTTCCAGGCGCGATTGAAGGTTGAGTTTCCGGAGCAGGTTCTTCACGTGCACCTTCACCGTGCCGTCGCTGATGTTCAGCTCCCGGGCGATGTGCTTGTTGCTCTTGCCGGCACAGATGAGATGGAGGATCTCCCGCTCCCGGGCCGTGAGGCATTCCTCGCTGGGCGGCGGCTGGGGGGCGCCGCCCTCACGCAGCGCGCCCACGAGAAGCCCCATGAGCGGCTCGGCGAAGACCGTGTCGCCACGCACCGCCTGGCGGACCTTTTCCAGGATCTCTTCCGGCTCGGAGCCTTTCAGGAGATAGCCGTCGGCACCGGCGCGGACGGCGCCCAGGAAGTCGCCCTGGTTCTCCGAGACGGTGAGCATGATCACCCGGGCCTTGAGGCCGGATTCCTTGATGGTCTTCAGGGCTTCGAGGCCACTGCCCTCGCCCATGTTCAGATCCATGATGATGAGGTCGGGATCGAGGGTCGCGGCCACGGCGATGCCTTCATCGGCACTCGCCGCCTCGCCGATCACCTCGATATCATCCTCCGCGCCGATGAGCTCGGCGACGCCGCGCCGGAACAGCGGGTGATCGTCGACCAGGAGAACGCGGCAGGCCTGCTCGCTCATACGGGGAGCTCCACATTCGGCGCGCTCGCCGGACCGCCGGCGCCGGGCACGCTGACCGCCAGCCGCGTGCCGCCTCCTTCCCTGGTCTCGATGGCGAAGCTGCCCTTCAGGCTGCGGGCCCGCTCCTGCATGATAGCGAGGCCGTGATGAGACTGGGCGTCGGCGGCCAGGGGCTTGGTCCCGATACCGTTATCCTCAACGATGAGGTGAACGCCACCGTCGTGCTTGAGGCGCACGGAGACCCAGCAATAGCTCGCGTGGGAATGGCGGACCACGTTGCAGAGCGCCTCGCGCAAGATAAGCAGCAACTGCATCTCGTCGGCGACCGAAAGCTTGCCAGCCGAAATCCGGTTGTCGAGATCGAAGGCGATGGAGCTGCGGCCTTCGAACTCCTCGATGGAGTCCTCCAGGGCTTGCGCAAATGTCCGCCCGTGCATGGTGAGCCGGAAGGTGGTGATCAGCTCGCGCAGCTGGAGCGATGCGGTGGTCAGGGTCCCGCGCAGCTTCTCCATGGCGATATCGGCATCGTCTGCCGTCTTGTCGCCCTCCCGCATGAGCTTCTGCAGGGTGCTCATCTGGATCTTCATATAAGCGAGGGACTGGGCCAGGGAATCGTGCAGCTCCCGTCCGATGGCCGCGCGCTCCTCGCTCTGAGCATTGCGCAGCTTCATGCGTGCTGCGCGGGCGCTGTAGAGGATGCCGGCGAGATACTCGCCGTACTCGCGGGCTGCCTCGAGCATCGCCGGAGAGACGGCATCCGCCGGTCCGGGGAGCCGCAACAGCAGAAGCCCGCGGCCGCTGCTGCCCTGCTCAAAGCCTTGGGCGAGGATGATGGTGCCGACGCTTTCGGGATCGTCGTAGATGACCGTCTCGGGACGCCCCCCTTTAGCGCGATAGAGGTCCCGCTGATCGTGCACCAGGCGGATCCAGCGATCGCGGTCCTCCTGGGTCGTGGAGGCGAGCAGCACGAGCTGCCGTCCACTCTCGGTGCTGACGAAGATGGCGCCGGCTTCGGCGTCGGAAAGCTCAAGAATGTGATCGAGAACGAGATTGAATGGCTCTGCGGAATCCGGATCGGCGAGGAGCTGGGTGAGGACCTTATTGAGAAGGTGGATCTCGCCATGGGCGGCGCGACGAGGCGAGACGGTTCTCGCCGCCCGGAGCTCGTCCTCGGGCGACGCGGCCCCCGAAGGGGATGCCGGCGCGGCCAGCCTGGCGCCGCCGCCACTCATTTCAGCCTCTTCCTCATTCCCCGGTACCTCGCACGTGCAGTTCCGGCCGAGACGGCGACAGTATGGTTCGGAAAAGCCGTGGTTCCGCAGAGGATTGCTTGGGATCCAAGAAACGCAAAGCCCATCGGTTCAGTCTACTGATCTCATCGAAAATAGCATGCACACATTTGCGGCAACAGCTGCCCAGAGTCTCGTCGCTATAATGGCGGATAGGCCCGGCTTTCGGACCAAACCGGCTCGAACCCGACGACCTCGGTGTCCGCATCGAGGTTCGGGTTGAAAAGAAAATTGTGCCACCAGGTCGCCTCGCGGAGCGGGTCCGATCGGTCGAGCTTCCGGATGTGGCAGCTGAGGTCGAAGCGCCGGGAATAGGCCTGAAAGGTCAGCACACAGTTCTTCGCCTCGCGAAGACGGGCGAGACCGGGCGAGTCCGGCTGGAAGGTTGCGGTGAGAAGCCCTGCGAACTGCTCGGGCTTCTGGTAGTAATTCGATGAAAAGAAGGTCAGCGCCTGCTCCCGGCGCTGGGCGGGATCCATCGTCTTGCGCGCCATATGCATCAGCTCCGGCGTGACGGAGGCTTCCGCCTTGCGCGGCATGACGGTGATGATCTGGCCGAGCGGCTCTTCCTCGCCGGCCGGGGTGACCAGCGGCATGATGGCGTCGTCGGGCCGGCCCCCGTTCTCACGCATGACGATCTGCCGGACGCGGCATTGCCAGCGCTGAAACGCGTTCTTGAGGGGGTTCTCGAACAGCTCGGATTGCGGTTCTGCCGACATACGCATTTCCTTGCGACCGGTTTCGCAAGACTCCCTTGGCAACAGTTTCGCGCATCTCCCTGCACGAAGGGGTGGCGCTCCCCCGCCTACCGCGGAGGAGCACCTTTTTCGTCTCTACAGATGGAATATCTGGTTGGCGATAATCACCAACGCGATACCCGTCGCCAGAGCGACGTAGGGCCAGATGCCCGCCCGGCGGATCGTCAGATCCCGCGAGCTCATATGCAGATCGTCCAGCATCTCCTTGGGGAAATGCCCGCCATCCTGAATGTAATGGCGGTAGGCGAAGATCGGCAGGATGAGCGCCGCGGCGATGACGCCGGAGAGCAGCGTGCCCTCGCCCCAAACATTGGCGCCCGCGCCCAACAGCACCGCGTTGACGAAGCTGAAGAACACGCCCAGCGCCATGATCGGGGTCGGGCATTTCCACGGCCGGGGCGTCTCGGCGCTATCGATCCGGTGGATCCAGCCTGCGTGCAGGTTCAGGAAGTTGAAGATCAGATAGCAGCAGTTGGAGACGGCCAGGACGAAGAGATAGTCCGACATCATCAACAGGCAGAGGTTGAAGCCGAGGTCGGTCCACATGGCGTGGGTCGGTGCGCCATGGTGGTTCACGTGCTTCAGATAGCGCGGGAGCCAGCCGTCCACGGAGCCCTGATAGAGGGTCCGGGAAGACCCGGCCATCGACGTCATCACCGCCAGGAGCAGCGCCATGATCAGCATGACCACCATGAGCGAGAAGACGACGGCGCCGCCGCCGACCATACGCGCCATTGCGCCTGCGACCGCGGAGCCGTCCACGATGCCCGGCTCGAGCATGCCCTCGACGCCGAGCACGCCCTGGAAGGAGAGCGGGACCAGCGTGTAGACCAGGATGCAGAGCAGGCCGGCCGACAGGATGGCCTTGCTGGTGTCGGAGCCCGGATTGCGGAATTCCGACGTGTAGCAGATCGCCGTCTCGAAGGCGTAGGCCGACCAAGCCGCGATGAAGAGACCGCCGAGGAACAAGGTCCATCCGGGGATGTCCCATGTGCCCTGGGTCACCGCACCGTCGGCGGTGAAGGCCAGCGGCTTCAGCGGGAACAGGTTGCTCGCCAGGACGTCGCCCGTCAGCAGCGGCACGATGCCGACGATGAGGAGCGGGATGACCACGGCGAGACCCACCACCATCTGGAAGCGCGCCGCCCGCAGCACGCCGCCGTGCTGAACGGCGAACACGCAAAGCAGGATCAGCGCACCGATGATGAAGGTGGCGTCGATACGGACGGTAAGACCTTCCTTCAGCGCGTCGAGGCTGAAGAGGGTGATCTTCCAGGTCCGCAAAGCTGATTCCGGATCGAAGAAGACGTTCAGGATATAGCCTGCGGCGAGGCCGGCACCGATCGCCAGGACCGGGGTCCAGGCGAGCCAGTTGCACCACACCGAAATCGGCGCGAGCGACTTGCCGTAGCGCACCCAGGCGGCTGCGCCATAGACGGATGCGCCGCCGCTCTTGCTCGGGAACAACCCGGCAATCTCGGCGTAGATAAAGGACTGAATGAAGCCGATGCTGACGGACAAAATCCAGACGACCCAGGACGGCGTGCCCACCGTTCCGGCGATACCGCCGATCGAAAACAGAACCAGAGCGGGGACGCCGCTCGCGAGCCAGAAGGCTCCTTTCCAATCGATCGCGCGATGGAGAGACTCGCTCTCCACTGGCCCCGCTGCGGAGCCTGCTACCTCTGCTGTCATCGTTCCCTCCCCTGGGAAGCAATACTTACCGTTGCTGACATGTCTGGCGGCCGTGCCCTCGCAGCTCTCCTTTCCGTCTGCCGCCTGTATCGATCATCACGTGACGCCCGGCCCCGCCGCGCATGTTGCGCGGCAAGAGCCGGGTTAGGTCACTGCCAACCCTCGCTTGGCTTTCGCCATTTGATTGTTGAAACGAGAGAAGAAGAAAAAGGCTGGCGCAGACACGCTGCGCCAGCTGACGCCCCGCGATGCGCGGGACACCGTCCGTCACCAACCGGAAGATGGAGGGCTAGCCGGAGGGACTGTGCCGGACGGCGATATGCGTCTCGTCTGCGCATGGGCTAGAACTTCATGTAAGCCTTGCGCAGGGTGACCAGCGGATGCCGGTCGGACATCTGGAACTTGATCAGCAGCTCGCGCGCGATCATGTCCCGGTCCTGCTGGTTGTCGGGAAGCGAGATGGAATCCGGCACCCGGACCCAGCCGTTGATGTTCCTGTCGAACACCGCCGGCCGGCCTTCCTCGTAGCCCATGTGGACGTCTTCGAGCCAGTTGAGGTCTTCCCACCCCATTACCTCGATATACTCCTTGAGGAAGGGGGTGAGCCGGTCGTAATCGGGCACCAGATTGACGTCGTACCGGTAGCCGATGTGCTGGCCGATTTCCTTTTCGCGTTCGGACTCGAGGCCCGAGGAGTCTTTCAGAAACTGATCTACGTCCTTGATTTCGGAGCCTCTGTATTGTGTTCCCGCCATCTGTTCCTCCTAGAGATGGTGATAGTCTTCGACGCCGACCGTGTAGTCCGTGCCGGCGAGCGGAACGCCCGCGATGGCCGAAGCTTCCATGGTGAGCGCGGCGAGATCTTCAGGCTCGAGGCTGTGGATGTTGGTCTTGCCGCAAGCGCGGGCGAAGAGCTGAGCCTCGATGGTGAGGGAGTGCAGGAAGTTGTAGACCCGCTCGGCGGCCGCATCGGGGTCGAGGCGCGCACGCAGCTTGGGATCCTGGGTCGCCACGCCGACCGGGCAGCGCCCGGTATGGCAGTGATAGCAATGCCCAGCTTCCACACCCATTTCCTCGGGGAAGTCGGCTTCCGGGATGTCCTTGTTGCAGTTCAAGGCCATCATGGCGGAGTGACCGATGGCGATGGCGTCCGCTCCCAGCGCAATCGCCTTGGCCACGTCGGCGCCGTTCCGGATACCGCCGGCATAGACCAGGCTGATCTCGCCGCGGCGGCCGAGATCGTCGATCGCCCGGCGGGCCTGGCGGATGGCCGCCATGCCGGGAACGCCGGTGTCCTCGGTCGCAAGATGCGGACCCGCGCCGGTGGAGCCTTCCATGCCGTCGATATAGATGGAGTCCGGATTGCACTTCACCGCCATGCGGACGTCGTCATAGACGCGCGCCGCACCCAGCTTGAGCTGGATCGGGATCTGCCAGTCGGTGACCTCGCGGATCTCGTTGATCTTCAGCGCCAGGTCGTCCGGGCCCAGCCAGTCGGGGTGACGGGCGGGAGACCGCTGGTCGATACCGGCCGGCAGAGAGCGCATCTCGGCGACCTGGTCGGTCACCTTCTGGCCCATCAGATGGCCGCCGAGGCCGACCTTACAGCCCTGGCCGATGAAGAACTCGCAGCCATCGGCCAGCACCAGATGGTGCGGGTTGAAGCCGTAGCGAGACTGGATGCACTGATAGAACCACTTGGAGGAGTAACGACGCTCGTCGGGGATCATGCCGCCCTCGCCGGAGCACGTCGCCGTGCCCGCCATGGTGGCCCCGCGGGCGAGCGCCGTCTTTGCCTCGTAGCTCAGGGCGCCGAAGCTCATGCCCGTGATGTAGATCGGGATATCGAGCTCCAGGGGCCGCTTGGCGCGCGGCCCGATCACCGTCTTGGTATCGCATTTCTCGCGATAGCCCTCGATGACGAAGCGGGTCAGCGTGCCCGGCAGGAAGGTCAAGTCGTCCCAATGCGGAATCTTCTTGAACAGCGAGAAGCCCCGCATGCGGTAGCGGCCGAGCTCGGCCTTGATGTGGATGTCGTCGATGACATGCGGCGGGAAGATGAAGGAGTTCCCCAGCCGGTAGATATCTCGATCCGTCTTGTGCTTGGACGGTACCTTACCGTTCTCCATTATCGTGATCCTTTCCTGGCTAGAGGATGAGCTTCTTTTCGGACGGCTCGAGGTTGTCGTAGTTCCAGAGCTGCTTGCCTGCGACGATCTTGGTGAAGTGATCGACGCCCTTTTCGGGAAGCATCTCGTACTGGGTGAGCTTGCGGGTGAGCCACTGGCGATCGAGGTCGGTGAGCTCCGCCGGCACCGCGTCGACACCGAGGGACTGGATGTCCCCGCCGACATAGATCGTGCCGTCGTACATGGAGTCGCCGAGGTTCTTGCCGGCGTTGCCGCAGAAGATCATCCGGCCGCGCTGCATCATGAAGCCGGACAGCGCGCCCGTGTCGCCACCGACGATGATGGTGCCGCCCTTCATGTCGATGCCCGTGCGGGAGCCGACGGAACCGCGGCAGACCAGGTCGCCGCCGCGCATGGCGGCGCCGAAGGTGCTGCCTGCGTTCTTCTCCACGACGACCACACCGGCCATCATGTTCTCGGCGCAGGACCAGCCCACGCGGCCCTGGATCCGGACATTTGGACCGTCGATGAGGCCGAGACCGAAATAGCCCAGCGAGCCTTCGACGATGAGGTTGAGACGGCTCAGGATGCCGACGGCGACGGAGTGCTTGCCGCGCGGGTTCTTGATGACGATGGTGCCGTAGCCCTCATTCATCAGCTCGCGGATGCGCTCGTTGACCTCGGTGGTCATCATCTTGTCCGTGTCGATCTCAGCGCGCTTGTTGAAATCGACATCGGCCAGCCAAGGATAGGTGAAGCGCTCTTCCTCTTCCGGCTTGAACTCGATGAACATCGAGCGGCCGGTGAGCTGCTCCGTGGTCATGCCGAGAGCCTTGACCCGGTCCTCCTGGGTCATCTCCCGGAGCTCGGTATCGCTTACGCCTGCCATACCCGCACCTCCTCGTCGTAAGGGTCGTAAGTGTCGATCTCTTGGGGAAGGATGGCGCGGATCGCGACCTCCTCGGAGGCCATGGCGATCAGGTCGTCGCTTTCGTAGAGAACGAGCGGCTTGGCGGCCATGGTGTCCTTGGCCATGCCGAGCTGGTCCTTGGTGGCGACGAGATAGGTGAACACGCCGTCGATCTCGCTGATCGACTCTCTCAAGGAGTCTTCGAGGGTCGCGCCTTCGGCGAGGTTGTGGGCGGTGTAGACCGCCAGCAACTCGCTGTCGCAGGAGGACATGAAGCGGTGACCGGAGCGCTCCATCTTGCGGCGCATGATCCAGTAATTGGTGATCTGGCCGTTATGGACGACGGAGACATCGTTGTAGGGGAAGGCCCAGTAGGGATGGGCGGAGCGGATATCGACATCCGATTCCGTCGCCATCCGGGTGTGGCCGATCCCGTGGGAACCATCGAACTCGCCGAGCTCGTACTGGCTGGAGACGGTGGTCGCGTCGCCCAGATCCTTGATCAGCTCCAGCGAGTTGCCGAGGCTCAGGATCTCTACCTTGTCGACATCCTCGATGTAGCGGGCGAGGTTCTCCATGTCTCCGTCGTAGCGGATGATGAAGCGCTGCGCGTAAGGCGTGGCTTCCTGACGGTCGCGCACGTCGACGCCCTTCTCCTGCATCCGCCGCTCGACTTCCTGCAGCCGCTGCTCGACGAGCTTCTCGTTCTGGAAGTCCACATGGGCGTCCATGTCGTCGGAGCGCTCATCCAGCTTGAGGCGCATGATGTACTCGCCCGGATGAGGCGGACCGTAGACCGCGAAGCCGGTCGAATCCGGTCCCCGGTGCTTCAGCGCCTGCAGCATGGAGGTCATCTCCTTGCCGACATTCGCGACCTTGCCTCGATGCATGAGGCCGGCGATTCCACACATTCTCGTTAGTCCTCCTTAGATAGAGTGTTCGTTATGGCGGGGCTGGCCCCGCTTCGCGTTACGGGAGGTAGTCGAGGTATGTCTCGACGTCCCAGTTGGTTGTGGTGTGCATGAAGCGCTCCCACTCATCGCGCTTGTATTCGTCGTAGAGGCCGTACATCTCGCCGGGCATGGCGGC
>Ga0310345_10002793_pt1 | contig 17220 bp, 16 predicted proteins | sample HC15DNA20500_MG_FD_204667 | JGI IMG/M metagenome (GOLD analysis project Ga0310345, IMG submission 204667) | Marine microbial communities from station ALOHA, North Pacific Subtropical Gyre - HC15-DNA-20-500_MG | ecosystem: Environmental > Aquatic > Marine > Oceanic | place: Pacific Ocean: North... | reverse complement strand
CCTCGCCACCACCACCGCCGCGCCTTGGGCAGCCGACGGCACGCTGCAGGTGATCCACGACGCCTATGACCAGAAGGGCCGACCGGTCGGCTGCGCGCCGCGCAATGTCCTGAAGCGCGTCGTCGATCTCTACAAGGCCGAGGGCTGGACCCCGGTGGTCGCGCCCGAGATGGAATTCTACCTCGTCGGGCGCAACACCGATCCGGCCAAGGCGATCGAGCCGATGCTGGGCCGCACCGGGCGGCCTGCGGCGGCGCGGCAGGCCTATTCGATGACGGCGGTGGACGAATACGGCCCCGTGATCGACGACATCTACGAATATGCCGAGATCCAGGGCTTCGAGATCGATGGCATCACGCAGGAGGGCGGTGCAGGCCAGCTCGAGATAAACCTGCGCCACGGCGACCCGGTGAAGCTTGCCGACGAGGTGTTCTTCTTCAAGCGGCTCATTCGCGAGGCGGCGCTCAAGCACGACTGCTTCGCCACCTTCATGGCCAAGCCGATCGAGGGCGAGCCGGGCTCGGCCATGCATGTGCACCACTCGATCATCGACGCCAAGGGCCGCAACCTCTTCACCGGCCCGCAAGGCGGCGAGACCGACGCCTTCTTCAACTTCATCGGCGGGTTGCAGGAGCACATGCCGAGCGTAATCGCGATGATCGCGCCTTATGTGAACTCCTTCCGCCGCTACGTGCGCGATCACGCCGCCCCCATCAACCTCGAATGGGGCCGCGACAATCGCACCACCGGCATCCGCGTGCCGATCTCGCCGCCGCAGGCGCGCCGGGTCGAGAACCGGCTCGCCGGGATGGACTGCAATCCGTATCTCTGCATCGCCGCCTCGCTGGCCTGCGGGTATCTGGGCATGAAGAACGAGATCTGGCCCGACAAGCGGTTCCGGGGCGATGCCTACGAGGCCGCCGACGAGATCCCGCAAGGGCTCTATGCGGCGCTCGACCTGTTCGACGGGGCCAAGGAGCTGCACGAAGTGCTGGGACCGGAATTCGTGCGCGTCTACTCGATCGTGAAGCGGGCGGAATACAACGAGTTCCTGCAGGTGATCAGCCCTTGGGAGCGCCAGCACCTGCTTTTGAACGTATGAACCCGCTCTACCGCAACGACCGCCCCGGCCAGATGCCGCGCAGCTGGTATGTGGCCTCGGCCGAGCCCGCGGCCGACCGTGCGCCGCTGAGTGCCGACCGGCGCTGCGATCTTGCGATCGTCGGGGCGGGCTTCACCGGGCTCTGGGCGGCGCTGACCGCGGCGCGGGCGGGTCTCGACGTCGTCGTGCTCGATGCGCATCGCGCCGGTTTCGGGGCCTCGGGGCGCAATGGCGGTCAGGTCGGGTCGGGCTTCAATAAGGGGCAGCTCTGGCTGGAACAGCGCCTCGGCGAAAGCCCGGCCCGGCAGCTTTGGGACCTCGCTGAAGAGGCCAAGCGGCAGTTGCGCGACTTCTGCGCGGCCCATGCGCCGGAAGCGCGCTATCTGCCGGGCGTAGTGCATGGCGCCTATTCGGGGCGCGAGGCGGCCGAGGACCGCGCCGAGGCCGAGCATCTGTCCAATGCCTATGGCTATGACGCGATCCGACCGCTCGGCCGCGAGGAGATCCGCGCCCTCGTGAAGACCGAGGCCTATCACGGCGGGCTGATCGACGAAGGCGCGGGCCACCTGCACCCGCTGCGCTATGCCCGGGCGCTGGCGCGCGAGGCCGAGATCGCGGGCGCCACGATTCACGAGCTGTCCGAGGTCACACGGGTGGAGCGCGGCGCGCCTGCCATCCTGCACACCCCGAAGGGGCGAGTGACGGCGGATCACGTGATCCTTGCGGGCAATGGCTACCTGCCCGGCATCATGCCCGAGGTGGCGGCCCGCGTGATGCCGATCAACAGCTTCATCGCCGCGACCGAGCCACTGGGCGAGCGCTGGCGCGAGGTGCTCGCCCGCGACATCGCCGTCGCCGATTCGCGATTTGTGGTGAATTACTACCGGATGACCGAGGACCGTCGCTTTCTCTTCGGCGGCCGCGAAAGCTATGGCATCGGTTTTCCGACCGATATCACGACCAAGCTGCGCGCACGGATGGAGAACCTGTTCCCGCAGCTGTCGGGGGTGCGCATCGACAATGTCTGGGGCGGCACGCTGGGCATCACCATGTCGCGCCTGCCCTCGCTCCAGCGGATCGGGCCGAACATCCTGTCGGGTGCCGGCTTCTCGGGGCACGGTGTGGCGCTGTCAGGCATGGCGGGTCGGGTGATGGCCGAGGCGGTGGCCGGACAGGCCGGACGCTTCGACACCTTCTCGCGCTTGCCAGTGCCGGAGTTTCCAGGCGGTGCACGATACCGTGCGCCGCTGCTGACGCTGGCGATGACCTGGTTCTCGCTGCGCGACCGGCTGGGCATCTGATATGGCGAGAGGGGGCTCCGCCCCCGCCCCTGCGGGGCTCCCCCGGCGTATTCCAGGAACAAAGTCGCCAAAAGAAGAAAGGCCGCGCTCCTTTCGGAACGCGGCCTTGAACTCTGCCGAGGAGGCTCAGATCACTTGATCTTGCCTTCCTTGTACTCGACATGCTCGCGCTTGACGGGGTCGTACTTCCGCACGACCATCTTCTCGGTCATGGTGCGGGCGTTCTTCTTGGTCACGTAAAAGTGGCCGGTCCCCGCGGTCGAGTTCAGGCGGATCTTGATCGTCGTCGGCTTCGCCATGGTCGTCTCTCCTGCTCGCGGGGCGTGCGCGTTGACGGCGCCCGCGTGAATACGTCTGAGCCCCGGCTTTTAACCGTACGCTTCGCGCTGTCAACCGCGAAACGGGCCCGATGATTTGCGCGGATGGCCTGTAAGCCGGATTCTGTTCCGGGGTCGCCCCCGGCGATGACCATTCATCTCGACGCGCTGTTGCCAACGCGCCTGAAGCTGCCAACCCGGACCTCTCGGGGTCAGACGTCCCTGCGGCGATATCCGGCGGACCGGATCAGCACCCGCGCGAGGTCCCTATTTGGCATTGCTCCCAGTGGGGCTTGCCGTGCCGGTCCGGTTGCCCGTCCCGCGGTGGGCTCTTACCCCACCGTTTCACCCTTGCCCTGGTTTCGCCGCGGGCGAACCCCCGATGAATTGACCAGGGCGGTCTGTTCTCTGTGGCGCTTTCCCTCGGGTTGCCCCGGCCGGGCGTTACCCGGCACCGTGTCTTGTGGAGTCCGGACTTTCCTCGAACCCGAAAGGGCCCGCGGCCATCCAGCCATCCGCGCCCGGCTGACCTATGGTGCGGGCGCGGTCCGGTCAACGGGAAAGCGCGCCGCGAGATCGGCGATCAGCGCCATGTCGGTCGCATCCACCGGACCAGTGGTGCGCGGCCGGAACCGTAGCCGGAATGCCGCGAGCCGCTGCGCATGGGTGACCTCCGCCGTGTAGCCGAAATCGCGCGCGGCCGCGTCGAAGCCTGAGGGGCTGGGCTGCGGCCCCCGTGCCGGTTTCGGCTGTGGCCAGACCGACAGCCCGTGCCGCGCCAGCCTGCGCCAGTCGAATCGCGGGCCCGGATCGTCCTTGCGCCCTGGCGCCATGTCGGAATGGCCGATCACGCGCTCGGGCGGGATCGACCAACGGGTGAGGATGCCCGCGAGCAGTGTTTCGAGCGCCGCCATCTGCGGCCCGGCGAAGGGATGGTCGCCCCTGTTGTAGAGCTCGATGCCGATGGAGCGGGAGTTCACGTCCTCCACCGCGCCCCAGCGCCCCGCGCCCGCGTGCCAGGCGCGCCGTGCCTCGGGCACCAGCTCTGTCACCTTGCCAGCGCCGGAAATCAGCCAATGCGCCGAGACCTCGGCCGCCGGGTCGCAGAGCCGCGCCAGCGCCTCGTCATGGCTGGCCATCGCCGTGTAGTGGATCACGACGAGATCGGGCCGCGCGCCAAGGCGTCGCGGCCCGTGATTCGGTGACAGCGGGTCGGGCATCGCGCCTTTAGCGGCCGACCGCCGCGAGGAAGGGCGCCGGATCCCAACCGCAGGCGAAGCCGTCGCCGTCGGGATCGATGCCCTTGGGGTCGCGCTCGGGGCCGCCCCGCGCAAGGAAGTCGCGCTGCGCTTCGTCGGGCGAGCGGTAGGAGGCGCAGTTGCGCTCGAACCTATTGCCCATGGTTCCGAGGACGAAGCGCGAATACCACTCCTGCCCACGCTTGTTGGGCGCGTTCAGCGCGTATTCGACGATGTTGGGCCCGGTGTCGCCCGCCCGTTGCGGCAGCGCGGTGGGCTGGATCACCTGGTAGGCGGCCGCCTGCTGGGCTCGGCGTTCGGCGTCGGACTGGATCGTCTCGCGCCCTGCCACCGCCTCGAAGCTCTGCTCGTCGGAGATCGCGGCCCCGTTCGCGGCCACACCCGGCGCGGCATTGGTCGGGCTCGCCTGCACGCCGCCGCGACGATCCACGTCGATGCCCGCCGCCGAAAGCTCGGAGCTGGCGATGACGCCGCCCGAGGGGGCGCCGAAAGTGGCGGACTGGCCTTGATACTGGCCCTGATTCTGGCCGGTCAGCTGCGCCTCGCGCTGGGCGCGTGCGCCGCTGTCGGGCAGCTGCGACGCGCAGGCCGAAAGGGCCATGGCGGCGCCGGCGAGGGCGGCGAGGTTCATACGAGAGGCAAGCGGTTTCACGGCGACACTCCGGGCCCTGATCTGTTCGACTGCGCCCGTTACCACCATTTCGCGGGCTTGGAAACGAATCCCGCGGCCTGCTCCAGCGCGTAGGCGGTGTTGAGCAGGTCGCCCTCCTCCCATGGCCGCCCGATCAGCTGCAGGCCCAGCGGCAGACCCTTGTGATCCAGACCGGCGGGCACCGAGATCCCCGGCAGACCGGCGAGGTTCACCGTCACGGTGAAGACGTCGTTGAGATACATCTGCACCGGGTCGGCGTCCTTCATCGCGCCGAGGCCGAAGGCCGAGGACGGCGTCGCCGGCGTCAGGATCGCGTCGACCCCTTCGGCGAAGACCTGGTCGAAGTCGCGCTTGATCAGCGCGCGGACCTTGCGGGCGCGGTTGTAATAGGCGTCGTAGAAGCCTGCCGAGAGCACGTAGGTGCCGACCATGATCCGGCGCTGCACCTCCGAACCGAAGCCCTCGGCGCGGGTCTTTTCGTACATCTCGGTGATGCCGTCGCCCTGCGCCAGCTTGGCGCGGTGGCCGAAGCGCACGCCGTCGTAGCGCGCGAGGTTCGACGAGGCCTCGGCCGGGGCGATCACGTAATAGGCGGGTAGCGCGTATTTCGTGTGCGGCAGCGAGATGTCGCGGATCAGCGCTCCGGCGTCGCGCAGCATCTCGGTGCCGCGGGTCCAGAGCGTCTCGATCTCGGTCGGCATGCCGTCGACATGGTATTCGCGCGGGATGCCGATCACCTTGCCGCGAATGTCGCCGGTCAGCATCGCCTCGAAATCCGGGACGGCAATGTCGGCGGAGGTCGAATCCTTGGGGTCGTGGCCCGACATGGCGCGCAGCATGATCGCCGCGTCGCGCACGTCGCGGGTCATCGGCCCGGCCTGGTCGAGCGAGGAGGCGAAGGCGATGATGCCGAAGCGCGAGCAGCGCCCATAGGTAGGCTTGATACCGGTGATGCCGGTGAAGGCCGCCGGCTGGCGGATCGAGCCGCCGGTGTCGGTGCCGGTGGCGCCGAGACACAGATCGGCGGCCACGGCGGCGGCCGAGCCGCCCGAGGAGCCGCCGGGCGTCAGCGCGACGCCGTCATCGGCCTGCCAGGGGTTCACCGCCGCGCCATATGCAGAGGTCTCGTTCGACGAGCCCATCGCGAACTCGTCCATGTTGAGCTTGCCCAGCATCACCGCGCCGTCACGGAACAGCTGCGTGGTGACGGTGGATTCATAGGGCGGGCGGAAGCCGTCGAGGATACGGCTCGCGGCCTGGCTCGGCGTGTTCTCGGTGCAGAACAGGTCCTTGATACCCAGGGGGATGCCGCACAGGTCGGGCGCATCGCCTGCCTTGATCCGCTCATCGGCGGCGCGGGCCTGCGCCTCGGCAATCTCGGGCGTCTTGTGGACATAGGCGTTGAGCTTGTCGGAGCCGTCGACAGCCGCGTTCAGCGCGCCGGTCAGCTCGACCGAGGAAATCTCGCCCTTGCGGAGCGCGTCGCGCGCCGAGGCAATGGTCAGCTTGGTCAGTTCGGTCATCGCTGCGCCCCTTATTCCACGACCTTCGGCACCGCGAAGAAGCCCTCGCGCGCGTCGGGCGCGTTGGCGAGGACCTTCTCTTGCTGGCTGCCATCGGTAACCACGTCGTCGCGGCGCTTGAGATGCATCGGCGTGACGCCGGTCATCGGCTCGACGCCGTCGACATCGACCTCCTGCAGCTGCTCGATGAAGCCGAGGATGGTGTTGAACTCGGAGGCGAGCGCGGGCAGCGCCTCCTCCTCGACCCGGATCCGGGCCAGCTTGGCCACCCGCCGGGCGGTGTCGGTGTCGATCGACATGGGGCTCTCCTGTCTGGTCGGTCCCGGCTTTAGCGGGCGGCGGGCGCTCCCGCAAGCAGCGCCCGGCGGATCAGCTCGATCATCCAGCCCAGCATGACGCCGTTCAGACCGTGCCAGGCGAAATGCGTGCCTGCGGGCATTGCCTCGCACAAGGTCTCATCGATCGAGCGGAAGGCCAGTGACAGGCATAACAGCCCCGCGCCCAGCGCCATCCCCCGCCCGACCATCGGCCAGCGTCGCCACAGCAGCACCGCGTAGAGCGCGATCAGGAGCGGGACCGGCCAGTAGAAGGCCGAGACCTCGAAAAAGGGCAGCGTCGCGAAAAGCGGGGTGAGCAGCAGTGCCCATGGCACGAAACCGGCGGCACCCAGCCCCGAGAGCCAGACGGGCCAGCGCCAGAACACCCGGTTCGCGGCATAGACATAGGCGAGGATGAAGACCGCGATCGGCAGCACGTCGGCCAGCATCGCCCAGACGGTGGCGAAGGAGTGGAACAGCGCGCTGCCGATGCCGATGATGAAGAGCAGCGCCGAGAGCAGCCGCGGCAGGCCCAGCCCCTCGGAGCGGCGCCAGCACCAGATCGCGGCGATGACGAAGGCGGCGTTGGAGACGAGGTTCAGCGGCTCGGCCCACAAACCGGGGCCGAGCCTTTCGCAATAGCCGTCGAGCGGCGCGCTCCAGTCCATGCCGCCTCCGTCGCGGGGTCTCAGAGACCCTTGGAGCGGTAGCTCAGCGCCACCCGGCCGATCGCCACGAGATAGGCGGCGGTGCGCAGGTCGGGCACGTCGTCGCGATTGTGCCAGATCTCCCGCATCGCCTGATAGGCGGTGCGCATCGTGTCATCGAGACCCGAGCGCACCAGCTCGAGCTCGTCATCGCCCTTCAGGTAACGCTCCTTGAAGTTCTTCGACAGGTTCCAGCCCAGCCCCTCATCGTTGGAGAGCCGCTCCAGCTCGTCGACGATGAGTTGCGCGCGGGCCTCGTCGGCGCGCCGCTCCATCCGGCCGAAGCGGATATGGCTGAGGTTCTTGACCCATTCGAAATAGGAGACGGTGACGCCGCCGGCATTGGCATACATGTCGGGGATGATGACGATGCCCTTCTCGCGCAGGATGTCGTCGGCACCGGCGGTGACGGGACCGTTCGCGGCCTCGATGATCAGCGGCGCCTTGATCCGGTCCGCGTTGGACAGGTTGATCGTGCTCTCCAGCGCCGCCGGGATCAGGATGTCGCACTCCGCCTCGAGCAGGCGCGCCCCATCCGCGTGATGCGTGCCACCGGGATAGTCCTTCACCCCGCCATGCTTGCCGATCCACTGGTGCACCGCCTCGACATCGAGGCCGTTCTCGTCGGTGATCGCGCCGTCGCGCTCGATGATCGCGATGATCTTGGCGCCATCCTCCTCGGAAAGGAATTTGGCGGCGTGGTAGCCCACATTGCCGAGGCCCTGCACGATGACCCGCTTGCCTTCGAGCTTGCCCGAGAGATTGGCCTTGGCCACGTCCTCGGGGTGACGGAAGAACTCGCGCAGCGCGTATTGCACGCCACGCCCGGTCGCCTCGACCCGGCCATGGATGCCGCCGGAGTTGAGCGGCTTGCCGGTGACGCAGGCGCGGGAGTTGATGTCGGTGGTGTTCATCCGCGCGTACTGGTCGGCGATCCATGCCATCTCGCGCTCGCCGGTGCCCATGTCAGGGGCGGGCACGTTCTGACTGGGATGGATCAGGTCGCGCTTGGCCAGCTCGTAGGCGAATCGCCGGGTGATCTGTTCCAGCTCGTGCTCGTCCCAATCGCGCGGATCGATCCTGAGGCCGCCCTTGGAGCCGCCATAGGGCACTTCGACCAGGGCGCATTTGTAGGTCATCAGCGCCGCCAGCGCCTCGACCTCTTCCTGGTGCACGGTCGAGGCGTAGCGGATGCCGCCCTTCACGGGCTCCATGTGCTCGGAATGCACCGAGCGGTAGCCGGTGAAGGTGTGGATCTGGCCACGCAGTCGTACGCCGAAGCGCACGGTGTAGGTGGCGTTGCAAACGCGGATCTTTTCCTCGAGCCCCGGCGACAGGTCCATCAGCGCCACGGCGCGGTTGAACATCATGTCGACGGAGTCGCGAAAGCCCGGCTCTGCCATCTGAGGCTGGTGCTCTGTCATGGCGAATGATTCTCCCAATCTTGCCGGCCTGTCCCGGCGGTCCCTGACCGATCCTAGACCGCTAAACGCGAGAATCGACCACCCCTTGCGGCAATGGCGTGGCGGAATGCACCGATCCGGACCAATCAGCGCCCCAGTTTGGTCATGGCCGCGGTGTTGGATGCTCCTGTCGACGAAAGGGTACTTCGATGGGAAACGCGCATGATCGGCAGAGGAAAGGCATGATCCGGGTCTCGAGCACCCGGCGGGGCCTTGGCCGGCTGCGGCGCGACGAGAGCGGTTCGATCATCATCTTCTCGCTCTTCGTGATGGTTATCATGTTGGTGGTCGGCGGACTCGGGGTCGACACGATGCGTGTCGAGGCCAAGCGCAACCACCTGCAATCCACGCTCGACCGCGCGGTGCTGGCCGCAGCCGACCTGCAGCAGAGCCTCGATCCCGAAACGGTGGTGCGCGATCACTTCGCCAAGGCGGGGCTGTCCGACGCCCTCCAAGAGGTCGAGGTGATAAACACCTTGAACTCGCGCACCGTCCGCGCCAGCGCGCAGATGCCCGTCCCCGCCACCTGCCTGCGCCTGGCCGGGATCGATACCATGCCTGCCCCCGCCGCGGGCTCGGCCACCGAATCGGTAAGCGACATCGAGATCGGGCTCGTGCTCGATGTCTCGGGCTCGATGGGCAGCAACAACCGCCTGACCCGGCTCAAAAGCGCGGGCGCCGAGTTCATCGACACCATGTTCGCGAACGTCCTGCCCGAGAATCTGTCGATCTCGATCGTGCCCTACTCCACCCAGGTCAATCTTGGGCGCGACCTCGGGCGGCAATACGGCCTGCTTGGCGGACACGACTACAGCTACTGCGTGGACCTGCCGCCCACCGCCTATCTGACCACCGCGCAACTGCCGGTCGGCCTGATCCAGGCAGGCCATTTCGAGGCCAACACCAATTCCGGCAGCTATGGCAGCATGCAGAACGATTCCCCGGTATGTCGCACCGAGGCCGGCTTTCAGGTGCTGCCTTGGTCGAACGATCGTACCGCCCTCAAGAACAAGATCGCAGGGCTGACCGCGCAGGGCTGGACCTCGATCGAGATGGGGGTGAACTGGGGGGCGGCGCTGCTCGACCCATCGGCCCGCACAGTACTGAATGGCATGATCGGCCTTGGCCGGGCCCCCGGCGACTTCGCGGGCTGGCCGCGTGATTTCCTGCACCCCGAGGGAATGAAGGTGCTGGTGGTGATGACCGACGGGGCGAATACCCGCGATTACCGCCTCCGGCCGCCCTACAATCAGAACATCCTGTCGGATGTGTGGCTCGACGGCACGGACGACTATTACGTCTTGGCCGCACCAGGCCAATTCTTCAGGGCCAAAGATCGCACATTTACCATCCTGCCTCGCGGAAGGCAGTTGAGTTGGACTGAACTTTTCAACCGCATGTCCGTCGGCGAGCACGCCCATCACCTGCGCTACCTGCAGGCCTCGAACCAGGCGGTGAAGAACCAGTGGAACGCCATCATCGAAACCACATGGACGGCGGAAAAGGATCTGCGGACCAAAGCCATCTGCGCCGCCGCCCGTGCCAACGGGATCGTCGTCTTCACCATCGGATTCGAGGTCGACGCCCATGCCGCCGGGGTGATGGCCGACTGCGCCTCCTCGCCCTCGCATTTCTACCGCGTCGAGGGGCTTGAGATCGCTTCGGCCTTCACGTCGATCGCCACCCAGATCAACGCGCTGAGGCTGATCCAATGAACCGATTGCCCCCCTTGCTGCGCCGCCTGATGCGCGCCCGCGACGGCGCCGCCACGGTGGAGTTCGTGATGATCTTCCCGCTGCTGATGCTGGCGGTTATGTCGACCTTCGAGCTGGGCATGGTGACGCTCAGGCAGGTGATGCTCGACCGGGGGCTGGAAATCACCGTGCGCGACATCCGGCTCGGAACGCTCACCCCGGTCACGCATCAGACCGTGAGCGCCTCGATCTGCGAACACGCGCTGCTGCTGCCCGACTGCGCGCTCAACCTGCGACTCGAGATGACGCCACTCGATCCGCTTTCCTGGCTCATGCCGCCCGCCGCGGCCGATTGCGTCGACCGTGCCGACACCTCGATCCCGGTGCGCCGCTTCATCGCCGGTGTGGAGAACCAGCTGATGCTGTTGCGCGCCTGCTCGCTCTTCGACCCCTATTTCCCCACCAGCGGATTGGGCGCGACGCTGCCGCGCCAGTCGGGCGGCGCTTATGCGTTGGCCTCCGCCTCTGCCTTCGTGATCGAACCATGAGGGGGCCGTGGTCCATCGCCGCGCGGCTCGCCCGCCGCCTGCGCCGCCGTGACGAGGGGGCGATGGTGGTCGAGGCAGTACTGATGCTGCCGCTGCTGATCTGGGCCTTCGCCGGGTCTTGGGTTTTTTTCGACGCCTTCCGCGCCAAGGCCACCAACGCGCGTGCCGCCTACACGATCGGCGATGCGCTGAGCCGGGAGTCCAACTACATCTCCCCGACCTACTTGAACAGCTTGCACAGCTTGCAGCAATTCCTGGTGGTGGACGGGCGGGTGCCTCGGATCCGGGTGAGCGTCTTCGCCTATGACGCCGCCCAGGACCTCTACACAGTCCGCTGGTCCAAAGCGCGTGGCACGGGCATCCCGGAACTGACCGACACGATGCTGGCCGAGATACGCGACGAGCTGCCCGACATGCCCGATCGCAGGGTCGCCACGCTGATCGAGACCTGGGTCGATTACATGCCTCTGTTCGACGTGGGGCTCGCGCCCTTCACCTTCGAGGACCGCGCCGTGACGCAGCTGCGCTTCGCGAACCAACTCTGCTTCAGCGCCACGGCAAGCCTCGACGACAGGCTCTGCTAGGGGAGCGGCGCGACCCGGTCGGCGAGGCGGATCTCGATCGCCTGCGCCATCGCCTTAGTCTCGTTGGCCGATGTCACGCCGCCGACGCCGAGCCGGTGGCCAAGCCGCCACCACAGCCCCGGCCGCCAGGCCCGCGCGCCGGGCTTCGCCAACCGAAGGGTAAAGCCGTTGGACGGTCGCAGCGAGAAGCTGCCGCGCTCGATCGCGACAATGTCCTGCCAGGGCGCCAGCAGCGTGCCGGCGCTGTCGGAAAGCCCGGCCTCGTCGAGTTGCAGCCCCAGCCGCGTGGCGCGGCGCAGCGCCTCGCCGGCGCCCAGTCCGGCACCCCCGAGGCACAAGAGCGCCAGCGCCCAGACGAGGCCCGAGGCCTCGGACAACGCGGTGTAAATGGCAACGCCGCCAAAGCCGTAGAGCACGCCCACCGCCATCGCCCGCCGTGCGGGCGCCGCCCGCAATTCGATCTTCATCGCCACGTCCCCGCTGTTGCGGCCTTGGCATAGCCCGGCCCCGCGGCCCCGTCACCCCCACCGCTGCAGTACCCCTGCCCCGGCTTGCCGCCACCCGCGGCCCGGCCTAAGCTCCGACCGCCCAAGCCCCGGACCCAGATGCCCCGCCTTTTCCCACTCGCGCCGCTCGTCCTCATCGTCGTGGGCTGCACCCAATTCCCCGAGATCGACGCCCGCGTGCCCGAGGCCGAGCGTACGGGCCCACCGCCCGCCTTGATCGACGTGGTGCCGCTGCTGGCTCAGGCCGATGCGGCGCGGCAATCGCAGCGGGTCACGCCCGAGAGCGCCGCGAATCTGGCGGCGCGGGCCGCCGCCCTCACGACGCGACCGGTGCCGAACGCACCCGCGACGGGTGGTGCCGCGCAGGACGCCCGGTTGCAGGCCCTGACCGCGCGAGCCGAGGCGCTGCGCGCCACGCCGGTGATCGACCCCGCGACCCGCGACAGGCTCGATGCGGGCGTGACGCCCCCTGCCGCGTTGCAGTGATCCCCTTCACGGGCTAACAGTCCGGCGCAGCCAGACAGACCGGAGCCTCCCATGACCTCTCCCCTTCGCCTCGGAATCGCCGGTCTCGGAACCGTCGGCGCGGGGGTCGTCCGCATCGTCCAGACCCATCCCGAGCTGCTCGCCGCCCGGGCCGGGCGCGCGGTGGAGATCACCGCCGTCTCGGCGCGCGACCGGACCCGTGACCGGGGCGTCGATCTCTCGGCCTATGCCTGGGAGGAGGATGCCGCCAAGCTCGCCGCGCGCGACGACGTCGACGTGGTGCTGGAACTGATGGGCGGGCATGACGGCATCGCCAAGAGCGTGGTCGAGATCGCGCTCGATCACGGCAAGGACGTGGTCACCGCCAACAAGGCGCTGCTCGCCCATCATGGCCAGGCCTTGGCCGAACGGGCCGAGGCGCAAGGCCGGGTGATCCGCTTCGAGGCCGCCGTCGCCGGTGGCATCCCGGTGATCAAGGCGCTCACCGAATCGCTGGCGGGCAACGAGATGACCCGTGTGATGGGTGTGATGAACGGCACCTGCAACTACATCCTGACCCGGATGCAGAGCGCCGGTCTGCCCTATGACGAGGTGTTCCAGGAGGCGGCGGATCTGGGCTATCTCGAGGCCGACCCGCAGCTCGATGTCGGCGGCATCGATGCCGGGCACAAGCTGGCGCTGCTCGCCGTGATCGCTTTCGGCACCAAGGTCGACTTCTCGGGTGTCGAGCTCGAAGGCATCGGCGCGATCACCATCGAGGACATCAATCACGCCGCCGACATGGGCTTTCGCATCAAGCTCTTGGGCGTGGCGCAGATGACCGGGCGCGGTCTGGAGCAGCGCATGTCGCCCTGCCTCGTGCCCGCCTCCTCGCCGCTCGGCCAACTCGAGGGCGGCACCAACATGGTCGTGCTCGAAGGCGACGCGATCGGCCAGGTGGTGCTGCGCGGCCCCGGCGCCGGCGCGGGCCCGACCGCGAGCGCGGTGATGGGCGACGTGATGGACCTCGCCCGCGGGCTGCGACTGCCGGTCTTCGGCCAGCCCGCCTCGGGGCTGCGCGCCGCGCGCGCCGCGCAGGCCGCCGTGCCCGCGCCCTACTATCTGCGCATGCGCCTTTTGGATAAGCCGGGCGCGCTCGCCAAGGTCGCGCGCGTGCTGGGCGAGGCCGGCATCTCGATCGACCGGATGCGGCAATACGACCACGAGGATGTCTCGGCCCCGGTGCTGATCGTGACCCACAAGACCACGCGCTCGGCCCTCGAAGAGGCGCTGTCGGGCTTCGAAGCCACCGGCGTGGTGCAGGGCACACCCGTCGCGATCCGTATCGAGCAGGTCTGAGGCGAGGGGCTCCCCTTCAAACAGGCCCAAATCCGCGGATTTCCGTGGCGGCGGTCGGGTGCGCGTCGCCTCTGCGCGCACCGTTTGCGCAAACATATCCTCACGCGCTTGTCACCGCATCGGCGGCCCGGTTAGGTCGAGGCAACGCTTCACGATTGCCCGAGGATCTCCCCGATGCCCCAAGCTCCCGAATTCCACGACCGCATGCTGTCGCTCGGCCTCGCCCGGGTGTCGGAGGCCGCGGCCATCGCCTGTGCGCCGCTGATCGGTCGCGGCGACGAGAAGGCCGCCGATCAGGCCGCCGTCAACGCCATGCGGACCCAACTCAACATGCTCGACATCGCGGGCTGCGTGGTGATCGGCGAAGGCGAGCGCGACGAGGCGCCGATGCTCTATATCGGCGAAGAGGTCGGCACCGGCGAGGGCCCGGCCGTGGACATCGCGCTCGACCCGCTCGAGGGCACGACGCTCACCGCCAAGGACATGCCCAACGCGCTCACCGTGATCGCCATGGGCCCGCGCGGCTCGATGCTGCACGCGCCCGACGTCTACATGGACAAGCTCGCGATCGGGCCGGGTTTTGCGCCGGGCGTGGTCACGCTGGACATGAGCCCGGCCGAGCGGGTCGCGGCGCTGGCGAAAGCCAAGGGCACCGATGCGGGCGACATCACCGTCTGCGTGCTGGAACGGCCGCGCCACGAGGAAATGATCGCCGAGCTGCGCTCGACCGGCGCGGCGATCCGGCTGATCACCGATGGCGACGTGGCGGGCGTGATGCATTGCGCCGAGCCCGCCAAGACCGGGATCGACATGTACATGGGCTCCGGCGGCGCGCCCGAGGGGGTTCTCGCCGCCGCGGCGCTGAAATGCATGGGCGGACAGATCTTCGGCCGGCTGCTGTTTCGCAACGAGGACGAGGTGGGCCGCGCCCGCAAGGCCGGAATCGAGGATCTCGACCGGATCTATTCGCGCGACGAGCTTGTCACCGGCGACGTGATCTTCGCCGCTACAGGCGTCACCGACGGCAACCTCGTGCCGGGCATCCGCCGCGATGGCGGCTATCTCACCGCCGAGACGATCCTGATGCGCTCCAAGACCGGCTCGGTGCGGCGCATGTTCTACCGCAACCCGATCGATCGCAGCCAGCCCGGCCGCTGAGGCCCGCCCGCGGAAGGGGCGCCGCCCCCCGCCCCTTCGGGGCTCCCCCCGGCGTATTTCGGGAAAGATGAACGAGGGGGCGCGGCGGCGGTCGCGCCCCTTCTACGCTCCATCATCGCCGCCGAACGGTCGCGGCGTGGTGACCGCGCGGCGTCGCGTCCGGGCTTGCCATCGGCGCCGCTTTCGCGCGACACCGGCCTCATGCCAGATTTTCTCAACGTCTCCGCCTCGCTCACCGGCCGCCGCTGGGTGGGGCCCGCCGCCGAGGCTGACCGCCTCGCCCAAGCCATGGCCCAAGGCTGCGACCTGCCGTTGCCGCTGTGCCACGCGCTGGTGGGGCGCGGCGTCTCGGCCGAGACCATGGCAGGCTTTCTCGCGCCCACGCTGCGTGACCTCCTGCCCGATCCGTTGAGCCTGCGCGACATGGGCGCGGCGGCGGAGCGGGTGATGCAGGCGGTGCAGCGCCGCGAGCGCATCGCGATCTTCGCCGATTACGACGTCGATGGCGGCTCATCGGCGGCGCTGTTGCTGGTCTGGCTGCGCCGGATGGGGTTGCAGGCGACGCTCTACGTGCCCGACCGGATCGAGGAGGGCTATGGCCCCAACGCGCCGGCGATGGAGAAGCTGGCGCGCGACCACGACCTGATCGTCTGCGTCGATTGCGGCACGCTGTCCCATGAGCCCATCGCCGCCGCCAAGGGCGCCGACGTGGTCGTGCTTGACCACCATTTGGGCGGCGAGACGCTGCCCGAGGCGGTCGCGGTGGTGAATCCCAACCGGCAGGACGAAAGCGGCGATCTGGCGCATCTCTGCGCCGCTGCGGTGGTGTTCCTGCTGCTGGTCGAACTGAACCGGCGACTGCGCGAGGCGGGCAAGCCCGGGCCGGACCTGATGGCGATGCTCGATCTGGTGGCGCTTGCCACCGTGGCCGACGTGGCACCCTTGATCGGCGTCAACCGGGCGCTGGTGCGCACCGGGCTGCAGGTCATGGCGCGCAGGCAGCGCGCCGGGCTGGTGGCGCTGGCCGATGTGGCGGGTCTCGACGTGCCCCCCACCGCCTATCATCTGGGTTACCTGCTGGGCCCGCGCGTCAATGCGGGCGGGCGCATCGGCAAATCCGATCTCGGCGCGCGGCTTCTGGCGACCGACGATCCGCACGAGGCGGCGGCGCTGGCCGAAAAGCTCGACCACCTCAACCGCGAGCGCCGCGAGATCGAGGCGCGGGTGCGAGATGCCGCGCTGGAGCAGGCCGAGGCGCGCGGCGTGGAGGGTCCCCTCGCTTGGGCCGCTGGGGCGGGATGGCATCCGGGCGTGGTCGGGATTGCGGCGGCGCGGATGAAGGAGGCGACGAACCGCCCCGCCGTGGTGATCGGCATCGAGGACGGCATCGGCAAGGGCTCGGCCCGCTCGGTGCCGGGTATCGATCTGGGCGCCGCGATCCACCGCGTCGCGGCCGAGGGGCTTCTGATCCGTGGCGGCGGCCACAAGATGGCGGCCGGCCTCACCGTCGAGGAGGGGATGATCGACGCGGCGATGGCGCGGCTCTCCGAACTCTTGGAAAAGCAGGGTGCCGGTGCCGGGGGACCACGCGACCTGCGGCTCGATTCGGTGTTGATGCCCGGCGCGGCCTCGCTGGAACTGGTGGAACGGATCGAGGCGGCGGGCCCGTTCGGCGCCGCCGCTCCGGCCCCGCGCTTCGCCTTTCCTGACGTGATGCTGCACCACGTGCGCGAGGTCGGCCAAGGCCATCTGAAGATCTCCTTCGGCGACGGCATCGGCGGGCGGCTCGACGGCATCGCCTTCGGCGCGATGGACGGGCCGATGGGCGCGGCCTTCGCACGCCATGGCGGCGCGCGGTTCCACCTCGCGGGCAAGCTCGATCTCAACATTTGGAAGGGCCGCCGCTCGGTGCAGCTCAGGCTCGACGACGCTGCGCCTGCGGGCTGAGAAACGGGACAAATCTGCCCCCACGGCAATTTCGCGCCAGCGCGATTTTCCCCTTGCGACCCTGAAGCTGTTTCCCTAAACACCGCCTCACCGACGAGCGGCCCGTTCGTCTATCGGTTAGGACGCCAGGTTTTCAACCTGGAAAGAGGGGTTCGATTCCCCTACGGGCTGCCATCGGTTCACGGATCAAGGTCCCTTTCGGGAAACCGGTTCCGTCGTCAGAGTGGCCCGTTCGTCTATCGGTTAGGACGCCAGGTTTTCAACCTGGAAAGAGGGGTTCGATTCCCCTACGGGCTGCCACGACGCCTTATTTCCCCG
>Ga0310345_10002792_pt1 | contig 17223 bp, 14 predicted proteins | sample HC15DNA20500_MG_FD_204667 | JGI IMG/M metagenome (GOLD analysis project Ga0310345, IMG submission 204667) | Marine microbial communities from station ALOHA, North Pacific Subtropical Gyre - HC15-DNA-20-500_MG | ecosystem: Environmental > Aquatic > Marine > Oceanic | place: Pacific Ocean: North... | reverse complement strand
CCAGTTAGAGGTTACGATTATTATTACGATCAAATTGTTTGTTGCGGTGAATTACTTAGCTCAACTATTCTGCATTTCTTTTGCAAGGAAAATGGTTTGAATACTCAATGGATTGATATTAGAGATGTGTTATTGACTGATAATAATTTTAGAGATGCCGGCATAATATGGAATATAACTGCTCAAAAAGCACAACAAGCATTATTAAATAATACACACTCTATTTACATTACTCAGGGATTTATTGGTGCAACTACCGATAATGAAAGTACAACCTTAGGGCGTGAAGGAAGTGATTTTACTGCTGCCATATTAGGCAATATTTTAGAAGCAAAAAGTGTAAGCATTTGGAAAGATGTTGAAGGTGTAATGAGCGCAGATCCCAAAATGTTTAAAGAAGCCATGTATATTCCCGAATTGAATTATAATGAAGTAATTGAAATGGCTTATTATGGTGCACAAGTTATACATCCGAAAACCATTAAGCCTTTACAAAACAAGCATATTCCATTATTGGTGAAATGCTTTTTGAATCCTTCGTTACCGGGCACCATCATACACAATGCTAAGCACTTACAATTTCCACCCATTCAAATTTTAAAAGACAAACAAGTACTAATTACCTTACAAAGCCTTGATTTTTCTTTTATAGGAGGCCAGTCAATTCAAGATATTTATGCATATTTGAATGCTTTGAGATTAATTCCCAACCTAATTCAGTTTGGTGCCATTAGTGTACAAATTTGTTTAGACGATAAAGCAGAAAAAATAAACAACCTAGCAATGCTTGCTGCAGAAAAATTTGATGTGCAGGTACAAAAAAACTTACAATTGATAACTGTTAGACATTACACCGCCGCTATAATAGATACCATGAATGCAGAAGAAAACGTGGTGCTGCGCCAACAGACTCCTATTACTATTCAAATATTAAAGTTACTGAAGTAATAACATAAGGCTTAGTACACTACATAATTGCCTTTACTGTTAACAGTAATAACGGGAAGGGTTTTGTGTTTTTCAAAATAATTGTACACTTTCTCTAAGCTTTGGGCAAAATCACCATAAGCTTTATCATCTTTGGTAACTTTTTCCAAAAAGGCCATGCTTTTAGGATTATTGAATCGAATAGGAAAAATATGTACAGGAATAAAATCTTCACCATTGCTCTTGGCGTATGAAGCCAATAAATATAACTCATCAATTTGGTTATCCATTATAGGGATACAACCAACGGTTACACAAGTACCATGAATAAAAATATCGCTACCGGGCTTTACTGAATCGGATAAAAGTTGATCGGAAACATTTGGATAATTGAGGCCTAACGATAAGTAATAGGTGCTTTTGGGATTGAACATATTAATATAATAGAAACCTTCCGGTACCTGATAATCACCTTCAATTCGCTTAGGCCCTAATCCACCGCTTAAAGCACAAATTTTATAGGTCTTTATTAATTTAAATGGCTCAGTACTATTATTACGTGCCCATACTTCCAACTGACTATCGTATTTAAAACTACGAATATAAAGTTGTTTGGGCGGCCAACTTAAACCTGCTTTTTTAAACTGTTTAGCTAGGGTATCTTCTTTTAATTTAAATGCATTGGCTACCCTTACATTCGACTTTTGAAAATCAACAAATGAATTTTGGGCCCATAAGCCACCACAGAACAACAAAACAAAACAACACAAAACAAACAAACGCATAATGCTTTCAAATTTTAACATACAAAATGTTCCTCAATACTATAATAATTGAGGAACAAAAATCAGTAATTAAAATTGAAAATACTGAATCCTCACTAATACAAAATGCAAAATTTATGCAGGCATGTTTATAAGTTGCCTCTTAAGGCTTGCTCACGTTCAATAGCTTCAAACAAAGCCTTAAAATTTCCTTTACCAAAGCTTTTGGCACCGTGGCGCTGAATAATTTCAAAAAATAAAGTAGGTCTATCTTCTACTGGTTTGGTAAATATTTGTAGTAAATAGCCTTCATCGTCTCTATCAATTAAAATACCCAATTCCCGCAAAGCAGCTAAATCTTCCTGAATGTGACCTACCCTTTCTAAAACAGTTTCATAATAAGAGGCAGGTACTTTTAGAAATTCAACGCCACGGGTTTGTAAAGCTGATACTGTTTCAATAATATTGTTAGTAGCTAAAGCTACGTGCTGTACCCCTTCACCATCATAAAATTCCAAATATTCTTCAACCTGCGATTTCTTTTTGCCTTCCGCCGGTTCATTAATCGGAAACTTCACAAATCCGTTTCCGTTACTCATTACTTTACTCATTAAGGCTGAATATTCTGTGGAAATATCATTGTCATCAAAAGTCAAAATATTTCTGAACCCCATAACATTTTCATAAAAAGCCACCCACTTATTCATTTGGTTCCATCCAACATTCCCCACACAATGATCAACATAAAGCAAACCTGTTTCGGAAGGATTATAATTGGTTTTCCACTCAACATAACCCGGCATAAAAGCACCTCTATAATTTTTTCTTTCAATAAATAGGTGCACAGTATCACCATAAGTATAAATACCACTCATTACAACTTCGCCGTGTTCATCTTTTAAATGAGTAGGTTCCATATAACTTTTAGCCCCACGTTTTGTAGTTTGATGCCATGCATCAGTTGCATCTTGTACACGTAATGATAAGGCTTTCACCCCATCGCCATGTTTAAATATGTGTTCAGCAATGGGATGAGTTGACCTTAAAGGCGTAGTAAACATAAAAGTTAACTTATTTTGCCTAACAACATAACTGGCGGTTGCGTGATTGCCGGTTTCCGGACCTGAATATGCTACACTTTGAAAACCAAATGCTGTTTTATAATAATGTGCTGCTTGTTTGGCATTGCCAACATAAAATTCTACATAATCAGTCCCTTCTAAAGGAAGGAAATCAGTGGTGGCATCATTTTGCATGCCAGTTGCTTCTTTTACTTGCAAAGACATATTAAATAAAAATTATTAATTAAATAAATAGAAAATCAATTGAAAAAAAAGCGTGTGCAATTACAGTTGAATTGCCGAGTCCATGGCCAATGCCAGCATTAACAAACAATAGTTTGCTCTGCGGTCATTAAATAATTTGTGCGGATAATCCGGTAGCATATTTCAAAATTAAAACATTTCTTCAAAAAACTCATTTTCAATTTACCTCGCCATTATCTTCGCAATACAAATGGGCATAATAGGCTTTAGGTGTAGTTGTTATGGGTAAATAAATTTTTTAAAACTTAATATTCTTTATATGAAAGTAGGCATATTAGGGGGTGGTCAATTGGGTAGAATGTTATTACAGGCTGCAGCCAATTACACAGTAGAAACCTATGTTTTAGAAAATGATAAAAACTGCCCAGCTGCTCATTTATGCCATCATTTTGTACAGGGTAGTATAACCGATTATGAAACAGTTTACCGCTTCGGTAAAATGGTAGATGCGTTAACCATTGAAATTGAAGCTGTAAATATTGCCGCATTAGAGCAATTGGAAGCAGAAGGTTTAGCCATTTACCCTTCACCATCTGCCATTAAAACCATAAAAAACAAAATACACCAAAAACAATTTTACCATGAACACCAAATACCTACTGCCCCTTTTGTTATAACTGAAACTTTGAATGAAGTGATGCAGCATACCCATCTTTTTCCGGCCGTGCATAAGATAGGTGAAGGAGGTTATGATGGTAGGGGTGTACAAATAATTAAAAATAAAGAGGAAGTTGCCTTAGGTTTTGAGCACCCATCTGTTTTAGAAAAAATGATTAATATTCATAAAGAAATTGCCATAATAGTTGCTCGGAATATGAAAGGTGAAACTGCCATTTACCCCCCTGCAGAAATGGTTTTTGACCCTATATTAAATATTTTAGAATACCAAATTGCCCCGGTCCGAATTAGTCGCGAATTATTATGGAAAGCCGAAGCTATTGCCATAAAAGTAGTGCAGAAACTGAATACGGCCGGTTTATTTGCTATTGAATTTTTAATTGATAAAGACCAGGAAATTTGGGTAAATGAAACCGCACCCCGAGTGCACAATAGCGGACATCATACCATTGAAGCCAGTTATTGTAGTCAATATGATATGCTTTGGCGCATTATATTAGGCTATCCTTTAGGTAACACTAAACTAATTAACCCTTCAGCAATGATTAATTTATTGGGTGAACCGGGCTATACCGGCACACCTATTTATGAAGGTTTGAATGAAGTATTAAAAGTTGAGCAAGCCTTTGTGCACTTATATGGTAAACAAACTACCAAACCCGGACGCAAAATGGGCCACGTTACCTTAATAGCCAAAGATGATGGCGAACTAATATATCAGGCACATAAAATAAAACAACTAATTAAGGTGATTGCCTGATGTATTTAAATTAATTCGGGGATCAATAATTGTGGGAATTGAAGGTGGTGCTGTGTTAACGGGGATGGGTTTATGTCGTTTCTTTAAAGGCATATTAAACCCAAGACCTATCATGCTTTTTACCTGTAATGCCGGAGAATCACCGTTAGGACCAAATATCTTCACATTATCATCATATATCATATCTAAACTATATGAAGCCGTTAAATATTTGTTGATTTTAAAATTAAATTGATTAGTCATGAAAAAGTTAATGTTTTGTGGCTGATTTAAATAATTCGAAAATAAATCAACCCTACCCCTATAATCAACATTTTTTAAAATGGTAGTGTTATAATTAATGGTTGCAAAAGCACCAAACTCATTTAAGACATGTCTTCCCGAATCAACTCCATACGCTTTTTGATTTGCCAAATATTGATTCGTAACAATTACCCATCTTGATGTAATGGGAGAAAGGAACAAGGAAAATTTAGAAGTGGGCTTATAGTCAAAACCCGCAGCTAATATTACAAATGCGGGTGATAAAAAACTAGAAGCAAACATCGGAATCCCACTTGAATAGGTGTAACCATCAAAAAACTGAGATCGAAAATTGAATAATCCGGATAAATACCATTTTCCTGATGTATCAACTTTGTAACCATACTTACTTACATAATCAATTCGGTCATCATTTTTACGTCCACCCAAACTAGTGGTTTGAATGTAGCCCAAATTCACATCTAAGTTATTGTCCCAAGAATGTCTATCTTTTTTGTAATAAACAAAGTAGTTAAAGTAGGAACTTACTGCCAATGAAAAATTATCGCCACCGGCAGCCCAATTGCTTAATGACCCTTGCGATAAACTGAAATTAAACAAGCCTCCTCGCTTCCATTGCCAGTTAATGGAATCTTTATCCTTATCTTTTTTAATAGGGCGATAAATTTCGTTTTTAAGGGTATTTACTAAAATATCTTGTGCACTTACGCTTACATAACTAAACGCAAAAAAAAGCAATAAAAATCTGTGTAATTTCATGTTAAGTTTGGCCATTTATACAAATAAAACCCTGCTAATTTCCAATAAGAATACAAACAAGACAAAAAAATGTAAAAAAGAAATAGGATAGCTCAAATTTTTACAAAAGTAAAGGCATTTCCTTAAAATTAACCAATGTATTGCTGACAAAGTGTCACCGCTTACTTTAAAATTGTATTTTTGCACTCCAAAAAAGAAAATGTGCAATGAATGTATTTGAAATACCTACCAAACTACACGATGAAAATCGGCAGGGTGAAGCTTATGCACCTGTTGGTCAGGAGTCTGCCCTCTTTCATAAAAAATTTTATATTGAAAGCTATGGCTGCCAAATGAATTTTAGTGACAGCGAAATTGTAGCCTCCATATTACACCAAGAAGGTTTTGGGGCTACAAGGCAATTTGAAGAAGCTTCACTCATTTTATTAAATACCTGTTCAATTCGTGAAAAAGCAGAACAAACTATCCGCAAACGTTTAACCGAGTTCAGAAAAATAAAAGAACAAAAACCTGACTTGTTAATTGGCGTATTAGGTTGTATGGCAGAACGTTTAAAAACCAAATTATTAGAAGAAGAAAAACTGGTTGATATAGTTGTTGGTCCCGATGCTTACAGAAGTTTACCTGCTTTAATTACTGAAGCAGAAACCGGCCAAAAAGCGGTAAATGTTTTATTAAGTAGAGAAGAAACCTATGCTGATATTTCGCCTGTTCGTTTAGATAGTAATGGCGTTACTGCATTTGTTTCCATTATGCGTGGATGTAATAATATGTGCAGTTTTTGTGTTGTACCTTTTACCCGCGGACGTGAACGTAGCAGAAGTGCCAATTCTATTATAGAAGAAATTAAAGATTTAGTTAATAAAGGTTTTCGTGAAGTTACCCTTCTTGGACAAAATGTTGATAGCTATTATTGGTACGACGAAACAAATAACACCACTGTAAATTTTGCTCAATTATTAGAAAAAGTAGCACTACTCCACCCATTGTTAAGGGTTCGTTTCAGCACATCACACCCTAAAGATATTACGGATGAAGTGTTACATACCATTGCTAAATATAAAAATATTTGCAACTACATTCACTTGCCCATTCAAAGTGGTAATACGCGCATTTTGCAACTTATGAATCGTACGTACAGCCGCGAATGGTATTTGGCAAAAGTGGATAGAATTAAAGAAATTATACCCGATTGCGCCATTAGTACTGATATTATTACCGGCTTCTGTACTGAAACAGAAGAAGAACACAACGATACTTTAAGTGCAATGGAATATGCACAATATGATTATGCCTATATGTTTTTTTATAGCGAAAGGCCTGGAACATTAGCTGCCAGAAGATTTACCGATGATGTGCCGGAAGAAGTAAAAAAACGCAGATTACAAGAAATCATCAATCTTCAAAATGAATTATCAAAAAAAAGTAATGAAAAAGACATTGGTAAAACTTTTGAAGTATTAATTGAAGGTGAAAGTAAAAAAAATGCAACCTTTTGGAAAGGTAGAAATTCTCAAAACAAAATGTTGGTTTTTCCCAAAGCCCATTACCAATTTAAGCCCGGCAACTATGTAAATGTGCAGGTACAAAATGCTACACAGGCTACTTTAATAGGAGAAATTGTTGTCTAATAAATGGCTTCAGTAATTGAATGAATTAACTTTAATGCGTATGGATTTACAAAGCATAAAAAACCGATTTGGCATTATAGGCAACTCACCTGCCCTAAACTTTGCATTAGATACCGCTGTGCAGGTAGCAGCTACCGATTTAACTGTTTTAATTGTTGGCGAAAGCGGCGTTGGCAAAGAAGTATTTTCACAAATCATTCATGCACTTTCTGCACGTAAGCATAATCCATTTATTGCCGTAAACTGCGGAGCTATTCCGGAAGGAACAATTGACTCAGAATTGTTTGGTCATGAAAAAGGTGCCTTTACCGGTGCGGTAGATAGTAGAAAGGGTTATTTTGAAACAGTAAACGGAGGTACCATTTTTTTAGATGAAATTGGTGAAATGCCAATGGGTACGCAAGCTCGTTTATTAAGAGTTCTAGAAACAGGTGAATTTATTCGAGTAGGTTCATCTAAAGTTCAAAAAACCGATGTTAGAGTTATTGCTGCTACCAACCGCGAATTAATTGAATTTGCAGAAAAAGGCCGCTTTCGACAAGATTTATATTATCGTTTAAGTACCGTACCTATTCGCGTACCTGCATTACGCGACCGGAAAGAAGATATTCCCTTGCTATTCAGAAAATTTGTGGTTGATTTTGCTGAACGTTATAAAACCAATCCGGTTCAATTAAGTGAGGAAGCTAGAATAATGCTAATGCAATACCCGTTTCCCGGCAATGTTCGCGAATTAAAAAATTTGGCCGAGCAGATATCCGTTTTAAGTAACGAACAAATTTTATCGGCACAAGAATTGAGAAGATTTTTACCCGAAAGACATCAAAACAATAATTTACCGGTATTAGCGCATACAACCGACTCAGCTCATCCTGAATTTGCTAATGAACGTGAAATTCTTTACAAACTTTTTTTCGACATGAAAAAAGATGTAACAGAGTTGAAAAAAATGTTCTTGGAAATATTAAAAAATCCTTCTTTAGCAGGAACTGCCGCACAGTTTACAAAAGAATCATTGATTCATGATGTTGTTTCCCATCATGAAGATGGTTTACATCCGGTATTTCCGGGTACCATACCCACCACAGCAAATACAATAACTGCCCCTGTAATTGGTACAGGCAATCAGCCCTTATTAATTAATCACGACGATTTGCACCATCATGAGGTAGTAGAGGAATCGCTGAATATTATGGATAAGGAAAAAGAACTGATTATTAAAGCACTAAAAAAACACAAAGGCAAACGAAAAGATGCCGCTTCGGATTTAGGCATTAGTGAGCGTACCCTTTACCGCAAATTGAAAGAATATGACATTGAAGAATAAACAATCAATCTTCCAACTAAAACCTGGATACAACAGCTATTTCAGATACTATGCAATGCCAATACTTTTATTTTTTGGTCTTGCATTATTGAGTGCTTGTAAAATTTATTCATTTAAAGATGTGTCAATAGATTATTCTAAAATCAAAACCATCAAAATTGGGTTTATTGAAAATAAAGCCAGTTATGTCAATCCACAATTAAGCCCACAATTAACAGATAAGCTGCAATTAAAAATTGCCAGTCAAACCAAATTAATTCGAACCAATAGCGATGATGCCAATTTGGTAGTTAGTGGATATATTTCCGACTATTCCGTTTCTACTGCTGCAATTTCCTCACAACAGGCTACAGCTAACCGATTAACCGTTGCTGCCCACATTACTGTAAAAAACAATGTTGATAATAAAACCGATGAATTTGATGTAAGCCGTAATTATGACTTTTCTTCCAACATATCCTTACAACAAGCAGAGGGGCAATTACTTTCAACAATTGTAAGCAATATTACAGATGATATTTTTAACCATATTTTTTCGAACTGGTAAATAAATATTGTATTTTCACAACATGAATGCTGTCATCAATCAAACTGCTTATGCCCTATTGCAACAACCATTTCAGGAAGTTGCTATTGAAAGTTTGCAGCAAATTTGTACAGAATACCCATTCTTTACACCTGCCCACGTTTTACTGGCAGCGAAACTACAGCTCAATAATCAAGCTATTTCAAATTCTACAACGGCTTTTATTTGGGCATCGTCAAGCAATATAAACTGGTTGCAATATTTACTTACAACCGTAAACGAAAAAGAGGCAACAACTTTACAAGTAACGCAAGTTACCGACCAATATGCAACACGCAATGCTGAGCTGGTAAATGAAGCACCACTTCCACATAGCACTGATGATATTGAGGATAGAATGGAGAAAATGTTACCACTTTCCATAGAAGAGAATGAAAAAATTGAAGCATTATTAATAGAACCTACAGTTGAATTTAATACAAATAATGATGTACTAAATGAAAATGAACAACATCAACTTTCTACTCCCGAACCAACTGATTTAAATGTAGAGGAAGTTGATAATACCACTGCTCCTATTGAATCTTCCCCTATTGAACAAGAACACCAATTAGGATATGAAGTTGATGAAACCAAGCAAAGCTCCGATACTTCAACAATACCCAATTCAAATAAGGAGGTTGACAATAAAATAGTTGAGCCAATCAACAATATGGATATTGCAGAGCAGATGAGGCAACTTAAGGAGGTTGAGGGGGGAAGCAACAATCATACGGCAGAAGAAAGTATTGAGCAGCAATTAACTGACAATGGCAATTCCGAATTAGTTGAAGAAAATGAAAAATTAACCGAAACTATTGCAGCTCAATGGGCCAGTTTTCAACAGCCGGTTGAGTTGGAAGAGGAATTAACTTATGAACCGGTTCATTTTCATACTATTGACTATTTTGGTTCGTTGGGCATTACAGCCGATTTAACCAAAGAACCACAAGACAAACTAAGTAAACAGTTATTAAAATTTACCGACTGGCTAAAAATTGTCAAAAACCAACAGACCCCGGAAATGCAGGCGCATCAACAAACTGAAATTGATAGTATTATACCGGGAATTGCACAAACTTCCAATCAAACTAAAGAAATTATTACCGAAACTATGGCTGAAATTTTGGTAAAACAAGGCAAAATAGATAAAGCTGTACAGGTTTATATTAAATTAAGTTTTTTAGATCCTGATAAATCCGCTTATTTTGCAAAAAAAATTGAACAACTAAAAGAAATATAGCATGACTGTAGTTTTTATTATTTTAATTGTAATTGCTTGTATAGCATTAGGGTTTATTGTTTTAATTCAAAACCCAAAAGGTGGTGGTTTAGCAGGCAATGTAGGTGGTTTCGGCAATCAAATTATGGGTGTTAAACAAACAACTGATGTTTTAGAAAAAGGAACTTGGTTATTTGCAGCTATAATAGCTGTTCTTGCTTTATTCTCTACCCTAATTTTCAGAGGCTCAACAAAAGGCCCTGATACTTCCATTATTCAAAAAGTAAACACCAACCAAAATACAACACCGGCAAACAGTATTCCTTTAAATACTCCTCCTGCCACTAAGTAATCAATAAAAAATATTTTTACCCTGTCTGTTTGTAACAGACAGGGTTTTTTATTATATTGAACTTCTATGCGAAAGGTAATTGGTTTAGCTGTGCTTATTATAGTAGGTTTGGCTATTGCATTTTTTATTTATTTAAAAAGCCCTGCAACAGCTTTCTCAGAAAAAAAGCAATATTTCATTTTATCGGAAGATAGTTTATCAGCAAGTTTAATAACACAAGCTTTGCTAAAACAACATATTATTAAACATGGGTGGCCGTTTCAATTTGTTTTGAAAGAATTAAATATTGCCAAGCATGTAAAGCCCGGTAAATATGAGGTAAATAAAAACGCAAGTGCTTTATCAATTGTGCGTATGCTGAAAAATAATCAGCAAGCAGCCGTTAACCTGGTGATTAATAAACTTAGATTAAAAGAAGACTTAGCCAAGCTCATTGCTAAAAATTTTGCTATAGACTCGAATCAGGTAATGAATTTTATGAATAGCAATGACTCATTATTGCCTTATAAAGTTGATACAAGTACCGTTTTCACCATAATTATTCCCGACACCTATACTTTTTATTGGAACACTTCTTTAAGAAAAATCTTTAATCGTTTATCAGTTTCAGATTCTATTTTTTGGAGCAAAAATGATCGATTAGAAAAAGCAAAAGCCATTGGTTTATCACCTATACAGGTATACATTTTAGCTTCTATTGTAGAGGAAGAATCAAATATAGATGAGGAAAGAGGCAAAATTGCAAGTGTTTATATTAACCGCTTAAATAAAAATATGGCTTTACAAGCTTGCCCCACCATTAAATATGCCATGAAGGATTTTGCACTAACGCGTATTTATGAAAAATATTTGTTTAATCCTTCCCCATATAATACCTATCGAAACAAAGGATTGCCGCCGGGGCCTATTTGTACGCCTTCACCAAAATGTATAGACATAGTTTTAAATGCCCCAAAAACCAACTATCTATACTTTGTAGCGAAAAGTGATTTTAGCGGATACAGCCACTTTAGCAGTAATTTTGCTGAGCATAGCTTTTATGCAAAACAATACCAACAAGCACTTGATGCTGAAATGGCTAAAAAACAAAAACAGAAGTAAGCGTGACAAAGTTGGACCATAAACTAATTACCTTTCCTCCCATTGCTTTTGCTATTAAAAAAAGCAAGCAAATTGTTTTTCCTGGCTTTAAAGGCATACCACTATTTTATGTCATCCGCTTTTTCTTTCAGCAAATCAATAAAATTGGCATTATTGATCGTGCATCGGCTATTTCATTTAATTTAATAATGGCATTACCGGCTGCTTTTTTATTCATTTTTTCCATCATTCCCTATCTACCTGACTCATTCGACTTTAAAGGCCAAATGTTGAATTTATTTAAAGATTTAACCCCCAACTCAAATACCTATAAATTAATTAATACCCTTATAAACGATTTACTGAAAAAACATGTGGGCATCTTTTCATTCGGTTTTATTTTAGTGCTATTTTATGCCTCAAATGCAACTATGGGTATTATTAGAACTTTTGATAAGTCTATTTCTGAAAAAAAAGCTTATTTCCTGCATAGAAGATGGCGTGCTATTCGCTTAACTACTTTATTAATCTTACTAGTTCTGGCTTCACTTTTGGTATTAATTGGCCAAGGCGAGTTAGCAGGTTTATTGCGTGAATTTTTTCATTTTAAAAAGAAAACATTTTATCCTTGGTGGAATACTGTTCGTTGGAGCATTATTGTTTTGTTTATATTTTTTGGTATTGCTTTTATATACCGTTTTGCACCTGCCATTCAAAAAAAATGGCCATTAATTTCTCCCGGGTCCATTTTAGCAACAACCCTAATGTTACTAACAACTATTGGTTTTTCATTTTGGGTTAACCACTTCAGTAGTTACAATAAAGTATATGGCTCAATAGGTACGGTGTTAATTATTATGCTACTTATTTACTTAAACTCCTTAATTCTTTTAATTGGCTTTGAATTAAACGTTAGTATTACGGTACTACAACAACAAGCGCAGCAGGGCCAAGAACAAAAGAAAAAGAATATTCGACAAGAAGAGTTCCAAAATTAATTGGCAGTGCTTAACAATTGTTGTATAACTTCAGGAATTTGGGGTGCAGTTAATTGCCGATTAAAAAACTTACGGTAATGAGTTGACGGATTATACATCAATGTTGCAGGAATATTTCCATTCCAGGTTTTATCAATTTTAGGACAAAAATCGGCAGCGTTAGTTTCGTTTAACCACCATACAGTTGAAGTATAACTTTGTTGTTGAATAAATTTTTCAATTGTTTTTGGATAGTCTTCCGCATAATCAACACTTACTAATATTACCTGAACTTTATTGCCGGCAGTTTTTTGTATTTCTTTTTCAAAATAGGCTAATTCATGTACGCACGGTGCACACCAGGTTGCCCAAAAATTAATAACAACGGGTTTTTGAGTAGTATCAATATAATGAAGTACATCCTTAATCTTTACTTTTCTTATATTTTGTGCTTGTACCATACAAGCTGAAAAGAAAAAAGAAACTACCAATATTGAAATCTTCATAAAATCAATTTTATTATGCTTCTTCATTTTCAATAAGCCCCCATTGTTTCATAACAGTTTGCATATGCGCAGCTCCTAATGCTGGTTCATTGTAATGCCCCGCTACTTGCTTCTGTCTAAATGCTTCATAAATACTAACCGCACAAGCCACAGAAATATTCAGGCTTTGAATAATACCCACTTGCGGAATAATGAAATTTCCATCAGCCAATTTTCTTGCTAATTCACTAACACCTTCATGTTCATTACCAAATACCAAAGCCACACTATTAGCAGCAAAATCTATTGAATATAGTGATTCCGCATTAGAAGCTAAATGAGTAGTATAAATTTTATTGTATTGTTTACGTAAGGCTTCATAACACAATTCAACACTATCAAACGTATGAATCGTTAACCATTTTGCTGCGCTGCTGCTACTCTTTGCCCCAAATTTGCGATGGCGAGGCACTTTGGTTGTAATGATATATATGTCCTGAATGCCTACCGCATCACAACTACGCATTACTGCAGATATGTTATGTGGGTCTTGTACATTTTCCATTACCACTGTTAAATTGGGTTGACGTTTATTCAACACACTCCTCAGTTTTTGGCTACGTTCCGGTGTCATAAATTAATTAATATGATTTACTAATTATTGCTTCATCTCAATACCTAACCCGGTATTTCCTTTTATTTGAACTTTTCCCTCATTAAATTCCAAACCTGTTGCTATATCTTCTTTTAATAATAAGGGGCCGTCCATATCAACATAATCCAGCAAAGGCAAAAATTGCGCAATGGCTGCTGAACCCACTGTTGATTCATTCATACTTCCCATCATTACTTTTAACCCTAAATTTCGGGCTTCACTAATCATTCGCTTGGCCGGAGTTAATCCACTACATTTTGTAAGTTTAATATTAATGCCATGAAAATGATTGATACAGTTGGCCACATCATGTTCACTTACACAACTTTCATCCGCAATAAGTGGTAAAGGCGATTGATGAAACAATACTTTCATTCCTTCCCAATTTTCTTTTGCCAGTGGCTGTTCAATAAACTCAACCCCTAATTTTTGTAATTCCGGAATTTTTAATAAGGCTTCTTCTAAAGTCCAACCGGCATTTGCATCTACCCTAATTATAGCATTGGTTTTATTGCGCAATGCAGCAACTAATGCTACATCATTTTCAAAACCCAATTTAATTTTATAAATAGGCCAGGGTTTATCAAGCATTTTTTGTATCATTTTTTCTTCACTATCAATGCCTATTGTGTAATCTGTGAGTGGTGTATTTTGCCAAGTTAAACCCCAAATTTTATAAATAGATTGTTGTTCCATTTTGCCAAATAAATCCCAAGCTGCCATATCTAATGCAGCTACCAAAAATGGATGATTAGGAAGTAAATGATGCAAATAATGCCAATACCTTTCCGGTTCAGTAAGTGCAAACTTTTCAACAAAGTTTCTTTTTTGCTCAAGTACGGCAACCATTTCATCAACAGTTACATTGTAATATTGAATAGCAGGGGCTTCCCCATAACCTATATAATTACCTAATTGTAAGGCAACCAATAAGGCCGGTTGATGTGTTTTTGTTCTTCCCCCGGAAATGGTAAATGGATATTCGAATGGTAATGCTATGGGCTTATAAAATAATTTCATGGAATGTTAAAAATAAAAGCAAAGAAAAGCATTATCAATATGCTTAAAAAAATAAACCGGCATAAAACCGGTTTATACTTTTTTATTAAACTAAATTCATCTTCCACTTTCTTTAACTAACTGTAGCAATAGATTAGTAAAGTCATGACTATTATTCAATTGTTCCAAAGTTAAATGCATGCGGTAGCGCCAATAATGTTTAGGATTTGCGGGAACATTAATACGTTCATCATTGGGATCATTTCTACGAATGTTTTCATCCATACCCAATAAATCTTGTAATTGAAAAATGCTCCACATGGCAGGTGAATACAAGTGTTGCACTACAATGGCTTTATTAATCCATGCTTCACAATAAAAAGGAGCAGCACCCCATTGTCCTAATTCATTATTATAAAATTGCTGAATTAATTGTTTATCTTCTTCCCACCAACCTCTTATAGTACTCATATCATGAGTTGAAGGTGTAACTACACTTAAATAAGGTGCATTGTTAGGATGGAAAAAGGTTTGTTGTGGATTTTTAGGCATTCTTTGTATTTCAAGACTCAGCAAACCTAATTGACGCATTACATCAGGAACACATGCCGGAACAAGTCCCAAATCTTCCCCACAAATAAGCATATTGGTTACCTTTTTTAAAGCAGGTAATTTTTGTAAAGCTTCATTTTTCCAAAAATCATCTTGCCTACGGAAGAAATAATCAATGTATAAATCGCGCAATTGTTGTTGTGAATGGCCATCTAAGAAACGAAATGATGTGGTACTTTCCATACCAAACCTAAAATGAAACTGTTGACCATTACTTCCCTCTTCTTCAAATAGAATAACATTGCTGATTAAGTTAAATAAGCCTTGCTTTATTTTATGTGTAAAGTCATCATCATTCCAATGTGTAAGATATTGCTCAACTTTTCGTTGTGTATTGTAAGCCTCTTTTAAAGTATAATTCCCAAATCCATTATACTCTAAAAAATTATTCTTTGTAAATTCAGCATCGTTACCAAACAATTCATTTAATACATCATCATTAATAAATGGTTGAGTAAAGCGATGATAATCGAACCAAATATTTCTGCCAAATAATTCATTTACATGTATGGGAATGGCCGGAACAAAACGCCCCATAATACCCTCAACAGCATGGTATGGAATACTCCAAATTCTGAAAAAGCCTAAAATATGGTCAATTCTAAACGCATCAAAATAATAACGCATTTGTTCAAAGCGTTTTTTCCACCAGGCAAATCCATCTTTCATCATTTGCTGCCAATTATAGGTTGGGAATCCCCAATTTTGACCTTTTATAGCAAAATCATCAGGTGGCGCTCCTGATTGTCTATCTAAATGAAACAAATGTGGCTCTTGCCAGGTGTCAGCTCCGTTTCTATAAACACCAATAGCAATATCACCTTTTAAAATAATGCCATGTTGATGAGCATAATTAGTAGCATCTAATAATTGTTGATGTAAATGAAATTGTACAAAGAAATGGAAGGCGATAGCCTTGTAATGTTTTGAATTAGGTTGTGCCATTTCAGTTACCACTGCCTCGTTATATGTACTATGTTCAGGCCATTGGCTAAAATTAGACGTGCCGTAGGTATCGCGCAAATAGCAAAATACAGCATAGGGCACTAACCAGTGTTGATTATTGTGAAAGAAGTTTTTATAGTCGCTACTTTGTGACAATTGCTGCCATTGCAAAGGATAAATTTGCTGTAAGTAAGCTAACTTTAATTGCATTACTTCTTCATAATCAACAGTAGGCAATTCATTTAATTGTTTGCATTTATCTTGTATAGCTTGCAATAAATGTAAATTTTCTTCATTTGTTGCTGTTTTTAAACGAATATACAATGGATGCAATGCAAAGGCAGAAATGGCTGCGTATGGGTAAGAATCTGTCCAGGTATGGGTAGCCGTAGTATCGTTTACCGGTAATATTTGAATTAATTTTAAACTGGTTTGCTTGGCCCAATCAACCAACAATTTTAAATCGGAAAATTCTCCAACCCCTGCGCTCTGTTCACTTCTTAAACTAAAAACAGGAATGGCCACTCCTGCCCCACGCCATGTGTTATTGGGTAATACGGCAAAGCCTTCGTTAATAATGGCTAAAGTTTGTTTTCCCTTTTTAGACCAATTGTTTAAAACTCGATTTTTGCCGTTTTCATAACGAACAAATTGTTTTGTTGTATGATTATAAATACCAAATTTATACTGCAAAGCATCTACAGTTGCCGGCATTTTTATTTGAGCATAAAAAACAGGTTCGTTAGGCAAACGCTTTAATATTAATGGCTTTTCAACATTCCAATTATTAAAACTTGCACCTTCACCACAAATGCATAAAGTTTCATCCTCATTTAACAATGGTGCTTTTACAGTAACTAAATGAGTGGTGGTGGCATTTAATTTTAATGCTTGAACAACCGTGTTGTGTTTAGGTAATAAAATTTCTTGAAAAGGCTCAGTATAAAAAGCGTTTT
>Ga0310345_10002791_pt1 | contig 17223 bp, 19 predicted proteins | sample HC15DNA20500_MG_FD_204667 | JGI IMG/M metagenome (GOLD analysis project Ga0310345, IMG submission 204667) | Marine microbial communities from station ALOHA, North Pacific Subtropical Gyre - HC15-DNA-20-500_MG | ecosystem: Environmental > Aquatic > Marine > Oceanic | place: Pacific Ocean: North... | reverse complement strand
TGAATGAAGCGTATCAAGAGATATTTGGAGCCATCGGGCGCCGTGTGACAGGTCTTTCCATTGTCATCCTCGACGCATTCGGGCATCCATCCCGGAGCATGGTCTCGTATGTCCTGCAAGGTGCGGCTCCAGTTTATGTAGTCCGCGGTGAAGCTTCCGGTGCCTTTTTGTGAAACGTTGTCGGCATCTGCGATGCCGCTGAGATTTGGTATTTCCATAACGGGCCTTTGGTATTGGTATTTGGGTAACTGGCTACGGTATTTAAAGGGTTGTCGGGCGATGGCAAGAAAAAACTGGAGTTTTCAAAAAAAACCTCTAAGTTCTTGATTGATAACTCATGAAGAGCGGCCCCTCGCCGCGACCTCGGGGGAGACGCGTCCCCTCGCGCGTCTCCCTTTTTTGTGCCTGCCTAGTACTGCCTAGCACTGCCTAGCACTGCCTAGTACTGCCTAGAATGTGTAGGAATGTGTAGGAATGTGTAGGAATGTGTAGGAATGTGTAGGAATGTGTAAGAATGTGTAAGAATGCGTAAGAACGTATCGGGTCGTATCGGGTCGTATCGGGTCGTATCGGGTCGTATCGGGTCTTTCCATGTTCGCCCAAATTCCTTCGTTGACTTCCCTGGTTTTGGTTTTTAGGTTCAGTAAATCATGGCAAAGGAAACGAGAAAGAAAAACCCTCGGCTGGAGGTGGAGGCCTTCGAGGTTTACGAGAGGACTCGCCCTGTGCTGGAGGAATACTTGGATAATTGGATACTGGTTGGGCACCGCGCGGGGTGTAAGACTAAAATAATGCTTGGCTCCCCACGGCGGAATGGCCAGAAGGGCTGGGGTGACATGAATTGTATCTATGAAACAATCCAAGAATGGAAGAAAAAATCCCACGGGGACGCGTAGCCCCTGGCGGGTCCTTAAGCGATTCCCTCCCGTGCTGGTGAGGTTGCTGGCCAGAGAGCCGGTGGCGAGAAAGCACGTGCGGGCTCTGTCCGACCAGGAGGTTGCGATTCGAGCGGAGATGCCGCTTAAGCGCATTGCGGAGATAAGCTCGATGACGAGCTGGGACACAGTCCCCATCGGTGAGGCCGAGCGATTTTGCCGAGCCTGCAGGTTCGACCCCTTCAATTGCTATGACCGAAACCGCGCCGCAGCCTACAATCGCACCAATGCCAGATATACCTATCTACGCATCTCTCCGTACTGGAACAAAACGTTCAAACCCCTCATCAAGGTGCTGGCAGATGCCCAGGTCTCCTAAGATAAAGCACCCCGCCCTCGCCCAGGCTCTGAAGGATTTCGACGGCGACTACGCCAAGACCGCAGAACACTTTGGGGTGACGGCAAAGCATATCCGCGAGAGAGTGTACAGGTCCCCCCAGCTCAAGGCGGTTTGGGTGCGAAACGGAGTGGATGACCCCGAACCCGACGAGGTGGAGCTTTTGGCGCGTGGCCCCATCGAGCCAACGGAACCCTCTGGAGAGGCGATGCTCAAAGCCCTGAACAAGAACTCGAAGGCGGTTTTTCAGCGTGACCTGGAGACTTTGCTCAGTAACCCGGACAACGTCGAGAAGTTGCGCATATTCGAGGAGTTCGATGACTCGGTCGGGCTTCTGATGGCCGAGGCCCTGCGGGTCACCCAAAAGGTCAACATCAGGCAGAACATGAGCCTGTTCGAGGTCACCGAGGCCCTCAAGGACGACATAGCTGATCCCGGCATGAATTCAGAGGAACGCATACTGAAGACGCGCCTCTACGTGTCGGCCTGCGAGCAGCAGGGAAAATTTTACGACCGGCTGCTGAAGGGTTTGGAGACAATGCTGAAGCTGACCGAGAAAAGCGCCGATGCCTCCAAGAAGAAGAAACCCGGCTTCCAACCCCTGCGTGAACTCAAGAAAATAGACGATGGCTCGCACGAAGCGGCTTGACCAGGCCGCTCTCATCGAGCGGTTCCTTCCCCAGGAGGAAACCAAGGCATCCGAGATCAAACCCTGGATACCCTCGCTCGGGGTGACCCAGCGGAAGATATTCGATGACCCGTCCAACTACATACTGGCGTACGGAGAGCGCGGATCCGGCAAGACCTTCGTGTTGGGTGGGCATAAATTGGTCCGCCACCTGTATGAGAACTTTAATGCTTTGGCGGTAGTCATAGTCGGTGTGCGCTCTCAGGCCACCATGGGCGGGGTCTGGCACAAGCTGCAAACGGAGATATTGCCAGAATGGGTGGATGGCATAGATCTGGAGCATACCTCCGAGAGGCAGGACACGCAGAAGAATTTGTTCATGGACGTCACCAACCGCTTCGGCGGAACCTCCAGGGTTGTGCTCATATCAATACCATACGGGGCGTTCATCAGGGACCGCATCAAGGGATTCGAGCCAAGCTACGTGTTCATCGACGAACTGACCAACCTGGACACCAATGACTATTTCAACGCCGTCGTTCAGCAATTAGGCAGAAGGCAGGGCATTCACGGACCACAGCAATACACCGCCGCCTGCAACCCCGAGGGGCCGAGCCACTGGGTCTACAAGAGGTTTTTCGAGGCGCCTTACGACGAGGATGGAGCCTGGAACGATGACTACGGCACCTACCACGTGAAGATAGAGGAAAACCTGGTCAACCTCCCCGAGGGGTACTACGCCCGCATCGAGGAGGCGGTCAAGAACGACCCCATCGAGGAGGCCCGCATGGTCAGGGGGGAATGGATAGACCGCCCGGCTGGCGAGGCGATATTCGGGCCTTATTTCAATGACGCCCTTCACTCGAAAGGCGACGCCAAAACAGGCCTGCTCCCCAGTCCGAAGTATCCCGTAGTGCTGGGATGGGACCCTGGTTCCGTGAACAACGCCGTGATTTTCATGCAGGTTCTACCCGGACTTGAGCGGTCCGTGTGGCTTGTGTTCGATGAATTGGTGACCATCAACAAGAAACTGCCGTACACCACGCTGATTCCACTGGTAATGAGAAAAATGGCGTACTGGAACCGAAAGATGAATCACAAATTCAGCTTCGTTCACGTGTCCGATAACTCCGCGTTCAACCAATACAGGGCGAAGCAGGGCTCTTATGACGTCCGTGACATCCAGGAAATCTCAGCGTCAAAGGCCGACACGTTCAACCTGGAGGCCATACGAATGAAGGCCGCTCCGAAGTTCAATGGCTCAGTGGAGGCGCGAGTGAGGCTAACCATAGCAAAATTGCAGAACGAGGAATTTCTCATGTCGGTGCAATGCTCCAACATAAGGAAGATGTTCAGGAACTTGGTGTCCGAAAAACAGGGAAAAACTTACGACCCAAACTTGGCGTTCAAACCCAGAAGGTCGGTCTACGTGCACGCTTTCGACGCGATGAGTTACCCTTTTCTTTATTATGATTCCGGCATCAGGGCACCCTCCGTGGGCCAGCAAATGGAAATGTTCGACATCGGAACTTGATTTTAGTTACTGGAAAACATAAGTTACACGCCATGGAAAGCATACTCACCTTAGACCTAAAGAACAACGACCACCTCCTGGAGGACTTCGAAGGCCTTGCGCCTGGAGACAAAATAGTGGTGGAGGCTTGTTATCTCATTTCCGAACTATCGGAAAATCGACTGAACGCTCCCTTGGAGGAGGTTTATTCCATTAAACCCAAGGAAACCGATGAAGAGCCCGAAGAATCCGAAGAATCCGAAGAGGAAGCGGAAGCGGGTTCAACCATCGAAGAAGCTTACTAAATTATACCAGGAGTCATCCACGGCGGCCTCGCTCACCATAGATGCTCACTATGCGAAACTAAACATACGTAAAAGGTGGACTTCGGCGCGAATAGACAGGTTATGTTCATTTCTTCGGGTTACCTACGGAGAGATGGCAAGCCTGCTGGGACTGGACCACGGTTATTTTTCTCGGGCGATGCTGAACACCAAACCGCTTTCGGGGCCTGTTTGTTTACTTCTCACCATAACAGAGCACCATTTTATGTCGGGTTGCACCACCGATACAATCACCAACCTATTTAAATTCAATGGTAAGCAAGAAAATACTGGAGGACAGGGGATGCACTCAGGCGAGACTGAGGGAGATTTTCACGGCGAAAAAGGGCAAGGACCTTGAAATAAGGGAGCGGTTTCAGGAACAGATTCAGTCCCGGATTCACGAAGGCATTCGATTCGGGGCGAGGAACGCCAAGCTGTACATGGCCGTCGACGTTGGCTGGGACTCGCTTCCCATAAACAAGGCGACCATCCCGTTGCTTCAATACGCTCAAGGCAAAATAGCAATCGAGCAATGCCATAACAAATTGAACGACATTGGGGTGGCTGACCAGTTTTGCGACTATGACGACGAGGGGAAGCTCAAGAAAATAGATACATTGAGGCTCTATGAAGTTAGCGTTAATCTCATCCGCTCATACGTTACGCGCCGAGTTGCCGCCCAGGTTTCCAGGTTCAGCAATCTGTTTCCATACTTCAAGTACGAACCCAGGAGCACCTCAATAGAGGATAAGTTGCGGGCTGACGTGCTTTCGCAGCGCATAGAGGTAATGACCGACCAGTTCGGATATCGCCACCAGTTCGAGCAAATCATTCGTCAAATGTTCATGTACGGGCATTCCGTGGCCTTTCCGGCTGAGGGTTGGACGGAAAAAGTGCAATGGAGGGAAGAGAAAGACCCCATGACGGGCGAGGAAGAGTTGAAGAGCTTCGTGGAAAAAGAGGGCGTTCAGTTATACACTCCGCATCCAACCAGGTTAATATATGACCGCACCCGACCCCTTCACGACGTCAACAATGACCAGGGGCCGGAATGGATAGGGTATTGGGATATAATCCGGTTCGGAGAAATAAAAAACTCTCCAAATACCTGGAACATTGACGAAATAAGTTACACCAACAGCTTATCCACCGTCTATGACACTTATGCCGACTTCTTCGGCTATTACTTCCAGACCGACGATATAGCATTCCCGCGCGTGAAGGACCAGTACTCTTTCCAGAACGAATTGGTGGCCAACACGGGAATCTACGCCGCGGAGGACGATGACAAGGGAATGTTCGTCACCCAGATGTGCATGAGGGTCAACCCTCAGAAGGAGGGCATAGGAGCGTACCCGCACGACGTCTGGATGAAATTCACCGTGGCCAGCGACGAAACGGTTCTCTTCGCGGAGTTCCTTCCGTCCCTTCCTGCCATATACGGGGGAATCAACGAGAATGATGACCGCTTGGTCAACATATCCGTTGCTCATGAAATCATGCCGTTCCAGGACCAGCTGAGCAATATAATGAACAAGATGCTTCACGACATGAAGGTTTCGATGTTCAAGATATTCGCAATTGACCAGGACGCCCTGGACGATGACGTCAAGGAGTATATCAAGGACGCGCTGTCCGATGAATCCTTCTACGCAAAACCCAAGGCGCTCTTTTACTCCGGGCAAAAGGCGGCCGACCTAGGCATAAACAGCACAAATTTCATACAGGTAGTTGACGCCCAGAAGGACCTTTCGGCTGGCATTAATCAGTCAATCCAAGCAATCCTCCAATTGTTGAATCTCGTGGAGCGGCTCTTGATTCTATCTCCGCAAGAGCTGGGTCAACCCGCTCCGCGGGAAATATCAGCCACGGAGGTGGCTGAGATAGCCAACACCACAAACAGCGTGTATTCCTATATTTCGGAAGGCATCGACGATATGCGCGCTGCGGCAAAGAAGATGTTCTACGAGCACCTCATAAGCAACAGCTCCACCTCCTTCATAGTTCCGATAAAGAACCGCTACACCGAAAAAGTAATCCGCGAAGCTGGATTCGACGTGGACAGGGAAGGGGTACCGGAGCCAGCTAGGCGAAACGTCATAGGCACTCCGGACACCTTGATACATGAATACTTGTTTTCCTCGCGTGATGGAGCTGAGCGTTCCAGGGACACTCAATCCGCACAGGTGCTGGGCAATTTACTTCAATCCATCCTGCAGGTGGACGGCATTGCCCAGGCGTTGGGCAAGGACAGGGTTTTTGAAATGTTCAATGAGGTGTTCCGCATGAGCGGGGCCCATGACCTTAAGTTAGTCACGGATGAATATGACGAACAACAAGAGGCCCAGGGCACGGAGAACGAGCAGTTCCTTGAGCAAATGAAGCAGCAGTTCCCTATGATTGTAAAAACACTACAGGAGCTGGGGAAAGCGGTTGCGTCCATGTCGGGCGTTCCGGCCGAGCTTCAGAATCAGGGCCCTGGCGCAATGCCTCCGGCTCAACCTGAGCAGGCTGCGCAAGTTCAAGCAACGCAACAGCCACAGACCCAACCAACGCAACAAACTCAATTGATATGAGCGAGCCAGAAGTAGCAGAAGCAGAAGTAGAAGCAGCAGTAGAAGAGGTAGCGGAGGCACCCAAGGAACAGCCATCGGAAGAGGTGGTTGATGAGGTGAATCCGATGTTCAGGGCGCTCTTTGACGCCGCGGAGGAGGAAGGGGAACCCGAGGCAGCGCCCCCCAGGCCATCCTCGCTGACCGACGCCATGTTTGAAATAGAGGCGGGCCCGGAGGCTGAAGAGCCAGAGGCAACGCCTGAGGCTGAACCCGTTCAAGAGGAAAAGGAACCCGAGGCCTCTACTCCGCAAAAGAAAGGGAAGAAGGTCAAGCAGGTGATTGACCCAGAGGTTCCGGAGGATCCAGAGGCTCCAGAGGAAGAGGTTGCATTTCAACCCGAAGGGGAGGACAGGGCGGTGGTTGAGTCATTAACCCCGGATGAGCGCGTTGTTTATGATGCAGCCAAGTTTGCGTCCTCTGAAATGGAGGAATACAACAACCTCGACGGCCAATTTTTGGACTATTTCAAGAAATCTCAGGAATATGTCGCGCAACGAGTGGCCGATGACCCGTTTGTGGAACTCGTCGAGGATGAGGGGTACCGCAAGTTCGTTGAGGTCAACCGCCCGAAGTTCACTCAGCATGATGCGAAGAAAGTCGAGCAGGAGATGCTCGTCCATAAGGCCGAGGAGCGGGCTCTTGCGAAGATGCGCCCAGAGGTTGACCGTCTGCGGAGGGAGCAGGAGCTCGCCCGAATGAAACCCGTTGTTGAGAAAAAGAAGCACAATTTCAGGGTTCTATCCAAGGAAATTATTCCAGAAGACGTGAGGAAGCAATTAGCCGAGGGAGGCGAGGATGCCATCAAGTCCCTGTCTGAGAGCAACCCGATGGAGTTTCAATTGATGGACCAAGTGTCCGGGAACTTGCTAATGCTCGCGGACACCTTCATCGACGTGTCCTCCAGGGTGGTGGAATATGACCCTCAGAACAATATTCATAAAGAACTAGTTAGCTGGGTACAGCAGGAGCAGGACACCTACGTCAAGTCAGGCGACACAAAGAAAGACGGCAAGGTATTCATGAGGCGAGAGCGCTTCGCCGAGCTTCCCGAGGATAAGAAAGCGGAGTATTTCACGTGGTCAGACGACGACTTGCTCAGCATAATGGCCGTTAGGGCCCAGCAGCAACTTGAGCACCTCCTAACCAGTCAACGCGAAACTTTAGCTAAGGCTGGGTATGTAAAGCAACAGCCGCCGCAACAGGCGCAAGCTCCACAGCCGCCGCAACAGCCTAAAGCTCCACAGGTGGCGCCCACGCCCAGGCAGGGCGGCGGGGAGCAGTCAGCAGTGCGCCCAGAACCAGTTACCCCGCTTTCTGTTTTAGGGATGTAAAATCCCTTTTTAAGTAAACTGGCTACCAGCGGATAGTTCGCCAAATCTGGTGAATTTCCAGTTTTTTCGTCGGAAACGGCGTTTCGGCGTCCGTATGTGCTATTATGGTGTTACTACTATATTTCAAGTAACGTAAACCAGGAAAAACATGGCAGCTACAAACTCTAGCTTAACTGACCCGGTCGCAATCGCAGCCGGAGACCTAACTCGCGACGCGGGCTTAGCCCGTATAATCAAGGTGGACACTTCCACCGGTTGCACGCTCACCAACGCCAGCATAAAGGGTTTGACCCCGGCTGAGTTCGAAGCTCTTTCCAACAAGGAAATCGACCTCGCACGCGTCATTGCCTCTTCCGCTGAAGCGAAGATGCTCGGTGTTCAGGAAAGGGGCATGGTGTCCCTGCTCAATTCGAGCATCCAGAACATCAAGCCTCTCATCAACAAGGTGAACGTGGCCGAGCAATCACTCATTCTGCCGTACATTCAACGCAGGCAACGCTCGGTAATCAACGCCAACTACTTCGCTTTCGACACAGGGGTTCACTCCCAAAGCGCGGGCTCAGGCATTTTAAGCGCTCCCTACGTGGCCGACGGCTCGGACTGGGAAGTTCAATGCAATCTCGGCGGTTCGGATTGGGTCCAACCCATTGACCACTTGGAGCGGTACTTCATTCCCGGAGCATACGTCATCGTGCATCACGTGGATGGTTCCAACAACCTGCTTGAAGTGCAGTACAAAATCGTCGGGGCCGCAAACGCGGATGCCGGCGGCATCGCTGTCGCAAAAGTAACGCTGCGTCCCACGGGCCAGCAAATCGCGGGCAACCAGGACCAAACCAAGGGTGGTTACGCAACGAAGGAGCTATTCGACGCGGAAACCTTCGCGGCCGACTACACTCCGGTACAGGGCGTGCTTCAAACTATCGCCAACAACGTGAACGACTTCGAGGACTGGTGCCGCAACCAACCGACCGACCTGAGCGTCAAGCTCATCGTAAACTGGCTGCAAACCACTCGCGAGTCACGCACCGTGGACGAAAGCTACAAGGAAACCCTGCAGAAAGTAATGAGCGGCGACGTGAATCCGTTCCTCTCCAGCATGGTTTACCAACCGCTGGCCGAGCAGAACAAAATCGCCTCGCAAATCTCCCAGGACCAGTGGGTCAGGGGCACATGGTACAATCAGGCTCTCAGTGAGAAGCAAATGCCTGAAACCTACATGGAGCTCCCGAACGTCACGGATCCGGAAGATGCGACCTGCACCTTGGAGTACAAGGCGAACGCCCTGGGCATCAAGGCCCTTCTTAGGGAAGCCGGACGCGTCAAGGACAACTTGGGCGCCACGCTCAACCTGGACAACTTGTTCAGCGACCTGTACTTCCTGAAGCGCAATCGCGAACAGGACGGCACCGCGGTCGGCGTAATCGACTGCATGACGGACAGGTTCACCTACAATCTCTTCTACGAGAAGATGAACACGTACTACAAGGACCGCTACGGTTGGGAAATCCACCGCAACGCGGAGTTGAACCAGACCATCACTCACGATGGAATCATCTTGTTCAACTATTCCCTGTACGACGTTCCGGAGGTCGGCGTGCAACTGGCCATGTTCCATGACCCTTACTTCGACGATATCGCGACTGTCGGAACTGGAAACAAGTGGCTCGACACAGGAGTCCGTTCCACCGACAACGTATTCTCGGACGATGGGGCCGATTGGGAGAAAGCCGCTCGCACCTTATGGTTCGTGGACTGGTCCGACGTCAAAATCGGAATTGCCGGAACCAATGCGGTGACACGCAAGCAGCCTCATCCTGAGATTGACCGCTTGTACAAGTGCCGCATGGACGCGAAGGTCAAGGAATACAGCCTCCGCTCAACGAAGTGGACCACGATGATGGATGTGCCGGCAAGGCACCTCATCATCGAGAACTTCGACCTCGCGGTTTCCAGCACACACTTCGCATAAACCTTCCACTGGTATTGGTGGTTTTTGGGTATGATGCGTCTCGGTTGTAACAATCATCCGGGACGCATTGCCCCAAAGGTGCGTTATGAAGTATCTGTTATTCGATAATCCATCGTTGGATTATGGTGTTAAGTTTGAGCAGGGCATAGTAGGTGTAAGGGTCCGCGGTTTCGGTGCCTATACCGCCAAGGACGCCAATGCCGTGCTAAAGAAGCACAATGGGAAAGTTCGTGAAATAACCGAGCCCCAGTTCGACAGAATAAAAAAAAAGTACGCGCTAGGACCTCCCTCGTCACGGCGTATGAATCCGGTTCATCAGGACCCGACCAGAATCCCGGATGCAGCGTATGCGGAGAATACGCCGGAGGAGCCGTCTAAGGTTCCCATCGAAGAGCTAATAGAGGTGGGCGAAGCCATTGTGGATGACCCATTGAAGGATACGTGATGGACACGCACGCAACAGTGGGCATAATAGGAACCATAGCGAGCTACGGTCTGGAGGCATATCATGCCGTGGCGGCAACCGCCGCCGCCGTTGCCACGCTTGTATATATGCTCGTCTCGATATATTTTAAACTTAGGAACAAGAAATAATGCCCAAGAAGAAGAAATCATGTAAAGGAGCCTTCAAGGCCGGCATGCGCATCGGGGGCTACAAGAAGAAACCTAAAGGGAAGAAGAAAGGTAAGAAGAAGTAATGGAAGCCATCGACATAGACGACCCGCAGGCGAACCTCCGAACCAATGCCGTCGGGGTCAAGGACAACCGGTTGGTGGTCACCACCCTCCCTCAGGACTACGGTACCTTCGCCGTGTCGACTGATGAAAACTTCAACCGGTTGCCGTACCGACGGGCTCGCTCGTTCAGGATACACAACGTGACCGGCAAACTGGTCGGCGTGAGGGCCCGCCACGACAAGGTGGTTTCGGATGATTTCGAGGCTGGCCTCACCAGGTGGTCAGGAACCGCCGACGTCGATTTTTCAACGGATGACCTGGAGGGGGCCAAGACCATGTTGGTCAAAGGGGGGTATGCCTACGCCAGGCTTGACGGCGGCACCTTGGCTGACGAAAGCGTTTTGGAACTCACGTTCAAGGTATCCAGGGGTAAGGTCAACGTGGGCATATTCGATGACGCGGCCAACGTTTCGCTGATTGACGGCCTTGTTACGGGAGTCACCGTGGGATTCGCGGACAATGGAACCGTTTCAACCACAGCGGGGGCATCATCCGCGACCTGGACTGATGACACCTTGTATCGACTTGAGATTGAGATGGTTCCTTCCACGCAGAAATTCAATGCCCACTTGTTCACGGGAAAGACCAGGCAGGAGATAGCCCAGAACGCCGACGCAAGCAACAGTGGAGGCCTTACGGGAACACTCGCGGATTATCTCATTGCGGTCAGCGGGGATTCCATCGAGGTGGATTCCGTAACCATACGAAAAAAGGTCTCCAATCAAAACGAGATAATGACCACGGGAGCTTCCTACGTGTACCCGTGCGAGCGCAGTATTTCCGAATGGGAAGTGATTAATTTGGGAAGTGACGCCCAAAGCTTCTCGGACAACACCGAAGACATAACCTTGACGGGTTTCCATGCAGTATGAACATACCAGAAACACAGACACCTCGGTATGAGCAGACGAAGCAGTTCATAAACTTTGTCGAAGGAACGGACAACGAAGAGCCGGATGAGGAGCAGTTTCCGGTCCACGTCCTGACGGGAGACACCTTCCTCTACCATATAAACGGCGGTGACGCCCCTGGGGAATCCGACCCCTTCGTCACCGACATACTGGTATATCCGTCCGCGGAGTATTGGGTCACCCTCCTCAACGGAGACAGGCAGCGCCCGTATTTCGACCTTTCCATTTCCGAGTACAACACACTGCGCATACCGTCGGCCATCAGCGACTACGACCTATACGTGGATTCCGCGCAGTTCTACGAAAACGCCACGGTGGACGGAATATTGTCCGTCACCGGCACCTCGGCTTTCACGGACGACGTCGCCATGGGCTCCGACTTGACCGTTACGGGCGACGTCACCGCAGCGAATTTCAATGGATTTGCGAAGACCAAGACGCCCACTGCCTCGAAAACCGGAGACTACACCATCTCCAGCGATGACACCGGATACGTCATCCTCAGTAGTCCGGCCGCCAGCAACACGAACATTGCCCTGCCAGCCTCCGGCATCGCCACAGGCACCACGGTGACGGTGATACATTGCCTGGTTGGCAAAACGACCACTTTCACGGGAACCCTTCTTGCAAGAGGTCCTGTTCTTTCCGAGCAATATTCAGCCGCAACCGTTTTTTATGACGGGAGCGACTGGTATGGGTTAGGGGATTTGGTGTGATTCATGTCGGAGTAATAACGGACAAAACGGGTAACCCCGACAACGACGTCAGGGGCAAATTACCTGCGGACATCATAAATCCAATCATAGCTTATTCACTTAATCGCAAGCTCAGGTACACATACACGGGGGAATACTTCAGATACAGGCAGGCCAGCGGAGGCGAGGCCGATTATCCCACGGCCACTCCGGACTTAAGCGAGACGGTCTACGTGACGAAGATGTACGACCAGAAGTCCAAACATGGGTTTCCCGCTGTGAACGTCGAGCAAGCCAGCGAGTCGCTCCAACCCACGCTGAGCCATGACGGAACCTTCTACAGGGCGAACTTCGCCATGGGGCAATACATGGAGTTGGACAGCGTGACCTCGTACGTGAGCGCCGACTTTCACATCATGTTGGTGGGACAGGGTGATTTTCCCCGCCCAGCCTTCGGGCTTTGGGGGGCAAGTGATAAAATATCCGTGGAGCCGGCCGCCAACGCCAGATTCACCGTGAATGAAAATCACGGAGGGATGGTGGACCACGCCGGAAGGGGCGTGCTGTCGTGCTTCTCCGGTTACCATATGCCGTCAAACGGCAATAGGGTGATGTCGGTGATTGGGTCCGGTGCGTCCGGTGGAGACATGACAACCAGCGTCGACGCCACATCCCTTACCAGCGCGGCGATAGGCAGGAACGACACCAGATACTTCACAGGTGAGGTATTGGAGCTGGTCATGCACCTTGGTGATTTATCCAGGTCATGGGGTGATCTGATGCACCAAAGAACAATAGAGGTTTACACAAACTACAACTAATCATGGCCCATACAACCTTAACCACACTACCGTCGAACGACCCCGCAGGGGACCCGTCCTACACAATCACTCCCTCAGACTACAAAGTGAAGCTGAAGCGATTCGTGGGGGATGACCCGCTGGAGCACGACGACATGGACAACAACTTTGAAACGCTTCGCAGGAAGGTGAATGAACTGATTGCAGAGGTTAACGAATTAAAGGCTTTGCACCCATGATGAAATACCTTGCTGCCGTATTGCTTCTTTCAGGGGGTTGCAAGTCGATATACCCGCTGGGGGGCTCAGTTGTCGGTGGAGCCGGGGGCGCGGCCATGGGAGGCATTCCGGGGGCAGCCCTCGGCGCTGGCGCAGGCTGGGGCGCCGGCAAGGCCTATGCGGTGGTGAAGGACAATGAAAATTTAACCGAGCAAGTGAAGGCTCTGACCACTGGAGACATAGACAAGTTGGTGGAGCTAAAATTGGAGGAAAAGAAGGAATCGGGGTTTTTCGACAGCATACTTGGAGAGGTATATGACTTCCTCACGCTGGCATTGCTTGCGCTTGTGGCATGGAATGTCGTACCTTTGCTGTATACCTGGATGAGCAACAAGAAGGTTCATAAGAAAATCAACGGAGAAAAAGATGCAAAATCTGATTAACTGGTTCGTTAAATTACCAAAACGCGGCAAGACGCTGGTGCTGGCCGGAGTGGCCCTGGCAGTCATTTTGGTCATCGAGATAATTAAATGACCTGGGCTGAATTCAACGAGGTGGTAAGGACCTATCTGCTGGTTGACGCCGAGCGGAAGGGGAAAGGTGTGCAGAATTACATAGACCGGATGATTGTTGCTTCAGTCATAGACCTTCAGCGGTACGTTGCCTCTTTGCGGAACAATCAGGTCAAGCACTACTCCACGTCCAGCTTGGTCGAACCCGACCCGACTGACCTGAGCGGGGTGAACGCAGAGGATCTGGACGCCCACCAGGGAACCTTCAATGAAGGAAAGACCCGCATCAAGCAGGTGGTTGTGAGGCGCATACCCACCGATGACAACAACCAGGATGTTTCCAGATACTTTTACCCTAACGTAACACCCTGGGAAAGCAGGTTCCTGTTGATTGACGGCCCGGTGCTGGAGCGCACCGTGAACATGCCTGGCCGCATAACCTTTGGGGACACCACCTTCATAACAGCGCCCAAACTTCTGGAGGAAGAGGCCCTGTATCTGTATTATGAAGGAGAAAGACATTTCACGCCGTACGGCAAGGCGACGGAGGAGGAGCTCGCCGACCCCGTTGTATTTGACGAATTGGTGGCGAAGGCCTCGGCAGATTACGTCAAGGGACACCTCTCCAGGGAAGTCGACAACGACCTCGTGCAATATCAGTCGTACTTCGAGATGTACATAAAGGACCGGTCTCAGATTTTCATAAACGAGAATGAATACGCATCATCTTCCGCTGAACAAATAATAAGCAGTGGAATAGGTGGCGCTGGATTTGTAGTAGGATGAGCACACGCACCACATTAAAGACATATTTCGTAACGGGGGCCACGCCGACTGAGGCGCAGTTCGCGGCTTTCATAGATTCCGCGGTCAACGTAACCGATGACCTCACTGCGTCACTAGCGCTGGATGACGCCACCAAGGTGTTGACCGCTGACGGAGCCAAGGCCTTGAAGGATGCTCTTGATTTAATAGACACAAGAGTGGACACGCTGGAAGCCGGAGAAGTGGAGTTTGCGGATGATTATTACACCAAGACCGAGATAGACACTAGAATTACAAGCGTCGGCACAACCATTGACTCGGTTGACAGCAACAATGACGCCGTGGCCGCCGCCCTGGACGTCAGGGTGACTTCCCTGGAGTCGGCGGATGCCGGGTTCGCGGCGCTTGTTCATACTCATGCCATAGCCAACGTCACTGACCTGCAGACAGCTCTGGACGCCAAAGCCACCACGGCATCACTCACTTCCGAGGTATCCACGATAAACACAGCCATGCTGGCCAAGGCGGCGTCCGTTCACACGCACGTGCTGGCCGACATCACCGACTTGGCCAACATAGACCTTTCCTTATACGCCACCCTGGTGCAGTTGGCAGGCAAGGCGGATACGGGACACACCCACACATACAGCAACATAACTGACATCGGGGACGGCTTCTACACCAAGGCCGAGGTGGACAGCAGGGTTGCCCTGGTGGACACGGAGCACACCCACGAGGAGGCGGACGTAACCGACCTGGACAAGTACACGCAGGCCCAGACGGACCTCCGGATTGCCGACCATGACAATTTGACGAATAACCCGCACGCAGTCACCAAGGCGCAGGTCGCTTTGACCGACGTGGAGGACTTGGACACCACGGGAATATTCGCGTCCGCCGCGGCCGCAACCTGGAAAACAGCGAACGTCACCACGGTGAGCGACGCCCTGGACACACATGAGGCCGACGAGACCAACCCTCATGCCGTGACCAAGACGCAAGTGGCGCTTGGGAACGTTCCAAACATAGACGTCAAGGCGCTGCTCGACGTCCACGAGGCGGCCACTAATCCCCACACCATAAACCTTGACACCTTCGACGTATTCTCGGAGGCCGAGACAAACGCTCGTATAAATTACTACATAAGCGCCAAGATTTACGATTTCACCCCCGCCTCCACGTCGGACAGCGCAGGGGCATTGGGCGACATAGCCTACGACAGCGCGCTGGCGCTCAACAGTTCCCCCGCTCACATAAAGGTGGGCTCTACCAATTGGATGAGCCTGGCTCCCACCAACGACCCGATTTTCACCACGAACGTCGAGCTTGAAGGTTCCTCCGGCGATTTATCATTTGAAATAGACAACAACGCAGCGAATTCGTCCAACCTTAAGATTATGTCCGGGGCAGGCAACGCTCGGGCCGACTTCTTGCTGGATGGCAATCTCCATATAACCCTAAAGGGTCAAAGGGTGGGAATTCTGGACTCATCTCCAGACTACACGCTAGACGTCACCGGCGATGGTCGATTCACAAGCAATCTCACGGTTGGCGGAAACCTGACCATTTTAGGCACGACCACCACCGTGGACACGGCCACCCTGCAGGTGGAGGACCCCATCATGCAGGTCAACTACATATCAGGCGCGGCGCAGGCGGGAGCGAACTCCGGGATGCACGTCGGGCGCAACGGAACCACCGATGCCAGCCTTATATGGGATGAATCCTCAGATACGTGGAAAGCGGGACTTGCGGCAGCGGAGGTGGAAATAGTCGACCTTTCGCTCACGCAGACATTGACAAACAAGACCTTGACGAGTCCGGTGTTGAACACACAGGTGAGCGGTACAGCTGTTTTGGACGAAGACACCATGTCGACCGATTCCGACACACAGCTTGCCACCCAACAATCCATCAAGGCCTACGTACTTTCACAATCGTATGCGGCCCCATAATAAATGCCTAAGGGAATTAGATACCGCCATGTATCGATAACCCCTGCCATGGGCGGGGCGTTGGTTACCGCTGCATCCGATGACGTGGCTGGGTCCGCGAACTACGTGGGCAAGGTGAACTTCAGGCGTGAAGTCGACGGCGAGTTGCGTAGGGAGGGCTGGGGACTAGTTAGGGAAACCGGCAGGGATGACGCCCTGGACGTCGAGTTCCCCATTCGCCTGCTTCACCAGTTTCCATCAGCCCGAGGAGAGAGTGTCCTCATAGCGGCCGCGGGACCCACCATATACAGGCTTATGTCGGCGGTTCCCGGATATGCCATTCCGAACACCTACGTGGACAACACGGGCGACAACGACTATTGGACCGACCACGACGAGGACTTTTGGTGGATTCCCATATACACCGGGGCAAGGCACATGGACACGCTGGAGGCGGACGGCACGCTGCTGGACCCATTCGAGGGCGGTGCCTACAGGTGGGAGGCGGTGAGCGTACTCAACTACATCGTGCTGAACAATGGAGTGGATTTGCCAATTGTCTACAAAGAGGAATGGGACCAAGCATACCCGCTGTATTCCCTCAGGGAGCAAGGAATTGCCTCGGTGGGAACCATAGCGGCATACCAGGACCGATTATGGTGCGCGGACCTTCAGGTTATCGTCGATGGCTTCGAAAACTGGTTTGATTTAGGCACGCCGGCCGCCATAACCAACGCCACCGCCGCGTCCCCAATCGTAATTACCTCCGCGGGTCACAATCTTTCCACGGGTGATGCCGTTAAGATAACCGGCGTAGTGGGAATCTCATCCACTTATTCAATCCAAGGCGCCAACGGCTCATTCCCTGTTACTAAAATCGACGTCGATACGTTCAGTTTGGACAACACCGTCGGGGGTGGCGCATACACGAGCGGGGGAACTTGGCTAAAGGACCCGTACGCCAACGTATTCATGAGCTCCCAGCACATAGAAA
>Ga0310345_10002790_pt1 | contig 17226 bp, 24 predicted proteins | sample HC15DNA20500_MG_FD_204667 | JGI IMG/M metagenome (GOLD analysis project Ga0310345, IMG submission 204667) | Marine microbial communities from station ALOHA, North Pacific Subtropical Gyre - HC15-DNA-20-500_MG | ecosystem: Environmental > Aquatic > Marine > Oceanic | place: Pacific Ocean: North... | reverse complement strand
ATCTGTTCGTCGGAAAGGTAAACAGTACCCACTACTCTGCTCCTCTTTTGAATCCGAAACGAGATTTTGGAAGCTCAATCACATTCGCGAGTAGCCTCGGACGTGCAATCGGGCCATCATAAGGTTCAGGAAGTTCTCGGAACGCGATGGGCTCGCCCACGCATTCCTCCAGCGGATCTGAATAGTAGTCGTTAGGTGACATTCCAGACAGCCACCAATTATTTCCGGTGTGATAGCCTTCAACGACTTTACGGGTGCCGTCCTCATGTTGGACCGTAATTAAGACCATCGGACCAAGCAAATGTTTGTCGCGCTTAAAATACTCGGTGATCGGCGTGACCCAATTCGTCTCGTGTTCTGGAAAGTCATTCATCGCAGCTATGCCTTTGTATCGCGCATCACATCCTCGTGTGGGTATGTGCCGATAAAACCGTCGTTGAAATCGACGAGAATATTGTCCTTTCGAACCTCTGCCACGTAACCAATCCGGCTGTTTCGCCGGTTGTTGAAGTAACAGAGAACACGAGTTCCGATGTCTAACGCCCCGCGCTCGTTAATTGGGATTTTCTGATCGGTCATTCGACATAATCTCGTTCATTATTGCAGCAGCGATACTCTGCGAGGGTTCGCGACCATATTTGTCAGCGCATTCTTGGTCGCAGAACTCTTTGCCTTGTTGGGTGATCCATCCATGAGCCCGAACCCACGCCCGCGCTTCAGCTATAGATCCACCGGCATAGTGATCGCATTGCCCGCACTGGTCGCACTCTATTTGCACATATTTTTGGAGCGCCATATCTCGCTGTCCGGTTGCTCGTTATTTGGAAAATTCATCTAAAACCTCCCAAAGACGCCAAAGAGCCAAGCTGATGGCGCCAAACAAGAAGGCAATCACTTGGCACATCGACCAGATGAGAGTTTTGTCTCCCAAAAGATTGGCTTGGGCCTTAAGTGATTGACACAACGAGCTTGCGTTTGGGTTATTGGACAGCTTTGCCTCTTCGGCTTCAACAGCTTTTTCGACAATCCCGTGTGACAATAGTCGATTGCGTATTCCGGCAAAAAAACTTACGCACCAAAACATCATTGCAAGAAATAGCATCGACATGGCCCAGCTCGCTTCGCTTGGATTGACTTGCGTGATTGCGAAACCCAACCCAGCTCCTGAAGCAGACATTAAAAAGTACGTAAACTTTGACACTGAAGCGGAATGCTCAGAAATCAAATTAAGTCGATGTTGTTCGTTATCTGGAACCGTGTTGGTCATTTTGATCACCCCTTCTGCTCGGCGGCGCTGAAAGCAGTCATCTTCCATTGTCGCTATGGTTGTATAATAACACGCCTTTCGGAAATTCCAATAACTGTTTCCAACAATTTCCAAAAAAGTGTTCCAAAATGGAAAAAGGTATGGTCTATTGGACAGGCGATGGACAAGTTATGATCAATCTGGAAAGGCCCCGCCTTGAGCGCCGAAGAAAGACACTATGGTTATGCCCGCGTAAGTACACCGGATCAGAACCTTGATTTGCAAGTGGAAGCACTCAAGAACGCAGGCGTTGAAGAGCGACACATCTTCACAGACCATGCGACAGGCAGCGGCCCGATTAAGAAGCGACATGGCTTGCTGATGCTTCTCAAGGGCATGCGAGAAGGTGACACGCTTGTCGTCTGGAAGCTGGATCGCTTGGGCAGGACGGTTGCCGAATTGATCCGCACCCTGGATATCATTCGAAAAAAAGGTGCAGATTTGAAGGTTCTCACGCAACCAATTGATACGACGACTGCCATCGGCAAAGTGATGTTTAATGTTGTGGCTGCCTTTGCAGAGTTCGAGCGCGACCTGATTTCAGAGCGGACCAAGGCTGGCCTTGCGGAAGCGCGAAAGCGCGGCCGGCAGATAGGCCACAAGAAGAAGCTGACGACTGAAATGAAGAAAGAGGCCGCAGCCCTTCTTGGCGAAGGTTATTCATATGAGGCCATCGCAGAGAAGTGGAACGGCAAGGTAAGCAAAAGCACTCTGTATAATTACAGGGAAGAGATTGAGGCTTTCATTCCGCTGGACGTGGAAGATGCCGAAACGGATTCCAAATAAGGGACGCGAACCATCCAGATAAAACCATTCTCAACTATGGCCGTCACTGGTCTTCTCCTTTTTTAGGACTCTTGACGGCTCGCATGGGCAGATAATGGGGCTATTGGTCCTGATGAACTTGCAAATCAGTCCAAATGGACTATATTCTAGGGCAAATGCGGAGGGTTAGATGGTTAAGATAGAAGAACAGAAGCACGGTTCTGCGGGGACTGTGCACCTTCAGATTCCGGGAAAGCACTTGCAAGGCAGAAAAATTACACCGTTGGTTCAGCGGCTTTACGAAAGGCACCTGAAGCTGGAGGAAAATTTTAGGCACCTTTCCTCCGGGCCGGTGATTGTAAGTGAGTTAGGTGGCAACTCGGACGAAGGCTTGCTTGGAGAAATCAAGCCAATCGGACTGTCAGGCCTACTTGCCGTCCCTTTGTCCAATGAAATGCAGAAGGCCAGTTCCACTGTCAGCGAACAGCAAGCGTTAGTGGGCCTCAAGGCGGTCAACCGCATTTGTGAACAATGGGGCCTCTCGATCGAGGAAAGCGCAAACCTCGTGGATATGTCTCTCAGTACGTGGAAGAGGGCTAGAAAGCCGAACTTTTCTGGAAAGCTTAGCAAAGATCAGGTTCTCCGATTGAGTGCTATCGTTGGCATCTACAAATCGTTGAACCTCTACTTTGATGACAAGATTGCGCATAGCTGGATTAAATTGCCGAATGTAGGCCCACTGTGCCGCGGCGCCAGGCCAATAGATGTTTTGATCGAAGGTGGGCTACCTGCGCTTTTGCGCGTTCGACAATATCTTGATGCATTGCGGGGGGGATCATGATCCTCACGGAGCTTAAGGATCGTGGCCTAGTCCGTCTGATATCCGCGACTTACCACAAGCCACCCGTTCTTTCAGGATTAGTTGATAACGACGAAGAGATGGCTCTACTGACTGATCTCGAAGGGCAGACCAGTGCGCGCTTAGAGGCAGAAAAGGGTAACGACCCCAGTTGGGACCCTTTGATGCTCGCATGGCGGAAACGGCAACAAGATATCAGTGCTTATGGCAATAGTCATATCAATGCCGCCTTCACATATACACGGACGGGCGGAAATCGGTTTAACGGCGAACAACGCGGCGCTTGGTATTCTGCTTGGTATACTCAGGTATCCATCGCAGAGGTCGCGTTCCATCGCACGCGCGAGCTTTCCTATATAGGCAAATATGAGGACAAAGCGCGTTATGTAGAGATCATTTCAGATTGTATCGGCGAGTTCGCTGACATTCGAGATGAACCAGATCACCCGTGCTTACATGCTGATCCTGCAGTGGGCTATCCAAAGGGTCAGGCGCTATCCGAGGCGCTGATAGCTGATGAGCATATCGGCCTCATCTACCCCTCTGTGCGCGCCCCGGAGGGAGATTGCTTGGTAGTATTTGATCCTACGACTGTTCGTAATGTTCGACCGGGCGCCTCATGGGATCTCGTTTGGGATGGATCGCCGCATTATAGTGCCAAATGCGTTTAGCGACGCACATTGTGAATCTGAAGCGGACAGGTAAACAATTCCAAATAAGGGAGGAGCCAGATGGCCACTTACAGACAGATCCAACTGCATATAAAGGATCAGCATGGATATTCGGCCCAGACCTGCTGGATTGCTGACGTAATGGCTGAACATGGGTTGACGAAGAGGATCGCACCAAATCGGATTGATCCTACTCGGCGAGAAAAGCCATGTCCTTTAGGGAAGCGAAAAGATGTCGAAGACGCACTTCGTCATTTCAACATGATCTGATTTCCAGAAAAGGGACAATCAATGAAGGGGATATTGCAAGCCACGCACCCATCATCAGATCAACTTTACGATCTGCTCACCCGTGAAGAGTGGGAAGCGCTCGCTGTGTTTTCTTCTGAAGGCGTCATTACGAGGTTGCCTGATGCTATAACGAAGGAGCGGCTTCTCCGATTGGGCTTAACTGGCCATGGAGAGCGGCCAACAGCAGCAGGTTACGCTTTGTTGTTGACCTGGCTACGTCGCAACCCGAAGCGTAAGCGATGGGGTGGACGCCTCCACCAACCGCATCAACTGTGCCAATATAGACATTCTCAAAGTTTAATAAGAGATGGAGGCATCCTAACACTCTTTGACAATAGTGATCTCTTTTCCGAAATCAGCCCTGGAAGATCATTTTGTCGAAACTATCGTTCCGGCATTTTTGGACATCGTAAGTGCAAGGTCTTCGATCATGTCTTCCTGACCGCCGACCATGCCGCGACGCCCGAGTTCCAGCAACAAATCACGCGCAGGTATGCCGTAGCGCTTTTCAGCCCGTTCTGCAAACAGCAGGAACGAGGAATAAACACCGGCATAACCGAGGACGAGTGACCCGCGATCCACCCGAATCATGCGATCCATCATCGGTACTACAAGGTCTTCGGCGGCGTCCATTATCTTGAATAAATCGACGCCGGTCTCGACCCCCATGCGTTCAAACACGGCCACGAGAAGTTCGGTTGCCGCATTTCCTGCACCAGCCCCAAGCCCGGCAATGGCGCCATCAATACGGTTCGCACCAGCAGCCACTGCGGCAACAGAGTTGGCAATGCCCATCCCAAGATTGTGGTGACCATGGAAACCAAGCTCGGTTTCCGGCTGAAGGGCTGCACGGATCGCGGAAATGCGGTCCGTGACATCTTGCGGCAGCATATGACCGGCAGAATCCGTACAATAAATGCAGTTCGCACCATACCCTTCCATCAACAAGGCCTGTTCAACCAGTTTTTCCGGACTGGCACGATGTGACATCATCAGGAAGCCAACTGTATCGAGCCCGGTTTTAGCCGCAAAGGTAATGTGCTGTTCAGCGCAATCGGCCTCCGTGCAATGGGTGGCAATACGCACACCGGCGATCCCGCAATCCATTGCCCGCTTGAGCATGTCGATTGTTCCAATACCAGGCAACAAAAGTGCCGAGACCTTGGAATTTTTAAGATGCGGGATGACTGCCGAGAGATATTCCTCGTCCGTTGCGGCCGAGAAACCATAGTTCACCGATGCTCCGCCCAGACCATCCCCATGCGTAATTTCGATCCACGGCATACCGGCTTCGTCGGCGGCCTTGGCAACCTCGATCATCTGACTGACCGAAATCTGATGACGTTTGGCATGCATACCGTCCCGCAGGCTCATTTCGTGAAGGGTGATTTTACGTCCCTCGATATTCATCTGTCTCTCCTCAGCCACGTGCTGGTAACGTGAAGGCGCCGCAATCGGCCTGTTCAGCAAAAAGTTCGGCAGTGCGAAGTGCGGCCGCCGTCATGATGTCCAAATTGCCGGCATATTTCGGCAAGAAGTCACCGAGCCCTTCGACCTCGAGATAGATCGATACCCGGTTGCCGTCGAAGATCGGCCCGTTCACCAGTTTGTAACCCGGGACATATTTCTGAACTTCGGCCACCATTGCATTGACACTGGCAATAATTGCAGCCTGATCCGGTTCATTTTTAGTCAGCACATGCACAGTATCGCGCATCAGAAGCGGGGGTTCCGCCGGATTGACGATTATGATCGCCTTGCCACGTTTGGCACCACCGACTTTCTCGATCGCGGCCGCCGTCGTACTGGTGAATTCGTCAATATTTTTGCGTGTGCCCGGCCCTACGGAACGCGACGAAACCGCAGCAACGATTTCGCCATATTCGACCGGTTGCACACGTGAAACGGCCGCAACAATCGGGATGGTGGCCTGGCCGCCGCAGGTAACCATATTGACGTTCATTTCGTTGCTTTTGGCATGATCGGCAAGGTTAACTGACGGAATACAGAACGGGCCAATCGCCGCTGGCGTCAGATCAATCATTATCACGCCAAGCTCGTTCAACTTGCGGGAGTTTTCTGCATGAACATAGGCAGACGTCGCATCGAAGGCGACCCGAATATCATCGGAGATCACATGTTCAAGAACCCCGTCAATACCGGTTGCGCAGGTTTTGATGCCCATCTCGGCAGCTCGGTTGAGCCCCTCGGAGGCCGGATCAATGCCGACCATCCAGACGGGTTCAACCCAATCGGATCGTTTCATTTTCATTAGAAGGTCGGTGCCGATATTGCCCGGTCCTATGATCACCGCCCGCAATTTCCTAGTCATTTTGTATATCCTTTAACATCGAGTTACATGCCAACGACGGCAGGCAGAGCCAGTGTGAGAGCCGGTACATAGGTGACGATCATCAGCACTATAATCATGAGCAATGTCGGTATGATTGCCCCCTTGATCACGGTTTCCAGGGACAGGTCCGAGACACGTGCGGCGACGAACAGGTTCACGCCGACCGGCGGCGTAACCATGCCAATCGCGAGGTTGATGATCATCATGATGCCGAAATGCCCGGGACTGACACCCAGCGCTGTAACCAGCGGCAACAAAATCGGGGTCAGAATGATAATGGCGGCAATCGTTTCCATGAAGGTGCCAACAATCAGCAAGATCACGTTGATCGCCAGCAGTAAAAGCCATGTTTGATCCACGATCGACGTGATGGCATGGGCCAGCATGACGGGCACGCCTTCAATCGCCAGTGCGCGGCCAAAAATGGTGGCGGTTCCAACAATGAGCATGATTGTTGCCGACGTCAGTGCCGAACCGGCGAAGATCCGGTAGAGTTTTTTAAGGTTGAGTTCCCGATAAACAAAGACCCCCACAAACAATCCGTAAATGACCCCCACTGCGGCCGCCTCGGTCGGGGTAAAAACACCGCCGTAGATGCCGCCCAGAATGATCACTGGCACCATCAATGCCCATTTGGCGTCGTTGATGGTCGCAAGCACTTCCTTGCGCGAGGGATGATAATCGCTCGGGGTTTGTCCATCTGCCCGTGATTTCCACCATGCGTACGTGATCAGTGTCAGGCCGATCAGCAATCCGGGAAGAACACCCCCCATGAACAGCCTTGAGACTGACACGTTGGCAGAGGTCGCATAAATTACCATCGGGATAGAGGGGGGAATGATAACGCCAAGTGACCCGGAAGACGCGATAAGCCCGGCCGAGAAGCCTTTTTTATAGCCGTCTCTTGCCATGGCAGGCAGCAAGATGGTGCCGACAGCAGCCACCGTTGCCGGACCAGAACCGGAAATGGCGGCAAAGAAAATGCATGTCACAACGGCAATAATTGCCATACCGCCCGTATAACGGCCAAACAAAAGGCGTGCGACATTGATCAGGCGCTGAGACAATCCCCCTTGCCCCATCAGATCGCCCGCCAGAATAAAGAACGGGACGGCCATCAGAGGAAAACTGTCAATTGATGTAACAAGCACCTGAGGCACATAACTGCCGGAGACCTTGCCAGAGACAAGCAGCGCCACCGTTGAAGCAACACCTAGCGATACTGCAATCGGAACCGAGATAAAAAGAAGAACCGCCAGCAGGCCAAACAGAATGAGAGAAATCATTTCATCTCTCTTTCAGTGCCGTCGCGTAGCTCGCAGATGAATGATTGCGCCAGACGAACCAGTACCATTGAAAACCCGGTAAAAGGTGCGAGATAGATATAAGCCATGGGCATGCCGAGCGAGGCGGATTTTTGACCAAAGCGAAAGGTTTTCTCGATCAGGAACCAGCCCTGATACATCGCGTAACATGCAAAACCGGCAAAAATGGCATGGGTCAGCAGGCGCAAATATACCTGCCCTTTTGGCGGCAACAGGTGGGCAAACATGGTCACACGAATATGAGCATTTTTGCGGATAGCATAAGCGACGCCGCTATAGGTCATCCAGATGAAGAAATATCGTGCCAGTTCTTCAGACCAGGACAGAGATGCCCCCATCACATAACGCATGAAAATCTGAACACCGATGAGGATTGTCATCAGGGCCATAAGGACCACTGTGAATGCCTCTTCAAAATGCTCATCAATAAGTTTAAGCATGAATCCCTCCCTTGCCAGCCGATCAATGATCAGGGTGACTTCTGTGGATCAATCCTGCATCTGGCAGTTTCGGTACAGGGACTGGAAAAAGGATGGGGCGTCCGATACTGACGCCCCGCTTTTGTCAGGTGATTATTTTTTGGTTGCGGAAAGCAGACGATTGACGAGATCTGCACCGGCTTTTTCTTTGACCAGATCGGCAATCGGAGCAGCCTTCTGAACGAACAGAGACAGTTCTTCGGGCGTCAGTGTTGTGAACTTCACGTTCGTCATCGCGGCTTCAGCTTTGTCGTCCGCTTCCTGGGCCAGTTTGCGCTGGTAGGCTGTTGCGTCTTTGACTGCGGCATCAAAGATTACACGGTCTTTTGCACTTAAAGTGGCCAGCTTGTCCGGGCTTGCCAGAAGCGGCCACGGCGAATAGATGTGATTGGTCTTGGTGATGAATTTCTGAACTTCATTGAACTTCATGTCATAGAAAAGGTTGATCGGCCCTTCCTGTGCATCGAAGATTCCCTGTTGAAGGGCGGTGAACAGTTCGTTGAATGCCAGCGGTGCCGGATTGGCACCCTCCTCACGCCAGGTCGCAATATTGACCTCGTTTTCCATGGTGCGCATCTTCATGCCCGCCAGGTCATCCGGGGTCCGGATTTCTTTTTTCGAGTTGGTCAACTGGCGAAAACCGTTTTCCCAATATGCCAGACCGACAATACCCTTGTCTTTGAGCGAATTCATGATTTCGGTGCCGATTTCACCGTCAAGCACCGCATAAGCCTGTTTCCGATTGGTGAACAGGAAGGGAATGTCAAAGGCAAAGAATTCGGGGGCAAAAGAGGCGACGGGAGCCGAGGATGCGAAGGTCAGGTCGATATTACCTAATTGGACGTTCTCGATTGCCTCGCGCTCACCGCCGAGCTGAGAATTGGGATAAATTTCTAAACCGATTCGACCATCTGTTTTTTCGCGCAGTTCCTTGTCAAGGAACTCAAATGCCTTCTGACCGGTCGATGTCGGGGCAGAAGAATGTGCCGCCCGGAAAAGAATTTCAGGCTCAGCCTGTGCCTGGGATGCGAAAAACGCACCGGAGATCAGAACGGAAAGAGTAGTTGCGCGTATAATCTGCGCCGTTTTCTTGAACGACATCGTCGTCCTCCCTTTTTATCCGAACACCCTAGTTTGGTGTCCTGTGTTTCCTGATTTGTTTTTTTGGATATTGAGCAGAGGTCTCCGCCTCTGTATTTTTCGATCTGTTGGATTTAGTGAAAATGCATTTATTTGTCAAATAATAAAATCTATTTTCAATATGTGAAAAATAAGTTACCCGTTATGGCTCGTCCAAGTCCCGGAGATCCCCCATGCCAGCCAGATTTTTGCCCAAAGATTTTTACCATGCGCTAGAGGAAGCTGTCGGATCCGCCAATTTCAGACATGCAGATAACATTCCCCAATCAGCCTTGGGTGATTGGAGTACCGAACGTGGCGGAACGCCTTGTGCACTGGTCACTCCGCGCGACACCGCCGCGGTATCCGCAGTTCTGAGATTGTGCCATCAGCACCACGTTCCTGTTGTGCCCCAAGGCGGACTTTCAGGACTTGCTGGCGGGGCGGTTCCTTCGGAAGGTTCGGTGTTGCTGTCTTTGGCCCGAATGGACCAGATTGAGGAAATTGACACATCTTCGAGCCTGATGGTCGTGGAGGCGGGCTGCATCTTGCAGCGCATTCAGGACGCGGCACAGAATGCAGGATATTATTTTGCACTTGATCTTGGTGCGCGCGGCTCCTGTCAGATTGGCGGCAATATCTCGACCAATGCCGGGGGCAACCGTGTCATTCGATACGGCATGACGCGTGATCTTGTTCTTGGGCTGGAGGTTGTCTTTGCCGACGGCACAATTCTGCCAATGATGAACCGTATGCCCAAAAATAATGCGGCACTGGATCTCAAGCATTTGTTCATCGGATCGGAAGGAACGCTGGGCGTTATCACGCGCGCTGTGCTCAAGCTGCATCCAGGTGTTTGTGGTGCCAATACAGCATTGGTTGCGCTGCCAGAGTTTGACTCAGTTACCCGCCTTATCAGCCACGCCCAGTTCATGTTGTCGGGCCGCCTCACAGCGTTTGAACTGATGTGGAATGATTATTATCAGGCCGTTATTGATGGAACCGGTCAGAAGCCGCCACTGGCGACAGATTATCCACTTTATGCCCTTATCGACATGCAGGGGGCTGATCCGGATGGTGAAAGATCAGCGTTTGAAGCCATGCTGGAAACAGCCTTTGAAACCAGCATTATTTCCGATGCGACAATTGCCCAGTCTCACCGTGAGATTGAAACCTTCTGGTCGCTACGCGACGGTGTTTCCGAAATTCTGTCCCTGCGCGCCCCTGTCATCAGCTTTGACGTTTCTGTACCGCGCTCGCGCATCGGCGATTGTGTTGATGAAATTCGTGCGGCTTTGACACAGGCTTTCCCCAAATTACCGACGGTCTTTTTTGGCCATGCGGGGGATAGTAATATTCATCTGGTCGCCGGCCCCATCGACCAATTTGATCCAACAGGCAAGAACATCGAGAGGGCGGTCTATGAGATTATCCGCACCTATGGCGGCTCGGTGTCGGCAGAACATGGCATCGGTTTACACAAAAAACCGTGGCTTTCTTACAGTCGCTCGGAAACCGAGCTTGCAACTCTGAGACTGCTAAAACGGAGTTTTGACCCAAAGGAAATTCTAAACCCGGGGAAAGTTCTTTCATAAAAACGAGCCCTTGCGATTTGCGTGTCCCTAAAAGCTGCGACGGAGCCGCGGCAGCTTTTAGGGCAAATTCTAATTTGCTGTTCCCTATGCCCCAAGCTCGTGCGAAATCGATTTCGCAATCCGCTTGACCAGCGGGATCAGCTCTTGCATGCGTGCCGGTGACATATATTCGTGGGTCGATGAAACCGAAACTGCAGCAATAATTTTCCCGGTCGCATCGCGCAAGGGTGCGGCAACACAGCGAATGGATGGTTCATCTTCGCCAAGGTCATAGCTATAACCCTCTGCCCGGTATGACGCCATCAATGCCAGCCATTCTTTCTGTGACATCCGGTCTGGCAACAGGTGACCATCCTGCTCATAGAGCTGTTTTAAAACCAGCTCTGGTTCATCAAACAGCAAGGCCTTTCCGACCCCCGTTGAAATAACAGGTTTGCGACCACCCACCCGTGAACTGATCTCTACCGGCCGCGCACCAGGCAGTTTATCAAGATAGGTAACTTCCCATCCTTCGCGGCGCGCGAGATGGACCGTATCATGCGTTAGATCTGACAGTTCCTCCAACCATGGCCGGACCACCTGCACAAGATCGACCCGCGAATAGGCCGCAAAGCCAAGTTCAATCAACCGCGGGCCAAGTGTGAACCCGTGCGACCTTTCGGGCTTGAGGTAGCGTTGTTCTTGTAATACAGCAACAATGCGATGCACCGTGCCATATGTCAGCCCTGTAACTGAAGAAATTTCTTGAATATTGCGAGGGCGTTCAGCCACGGCGTCAATAATTTGGAACCCCCGCACAAGCGTTTGACTTCTGGGAGCCTGCAGTTCGTGCTCGTCTTTCAACGGTTTAGTTTTTTCTACCATGTCCTCAATATCCCAACGACGAATCAAATTTTTTATCAATAATCTAAACAAACATCCAGAGATCATAGGAAACAATTTTCTCAGCTGCTTATTGTTAGCATTACAGTTGCGATTTTTGTTTGAGGTGAGCTCGTTGGGCTGCGGCCTGATGGGCACGTCGCCAACATGACCATGCGATGATGTCTGCGGGTTCGATCCGATGTTGGGCAAGCTTGTTGGCGATCCGGCGGACCTCTTGAATTGACCATCGGATCAGATCCCGATGGTCCGCATCCTCGATCTTTTTGGGGGCGTCACGTCATTGGTGCGGTATCGGATCACCGCCATCATGGCGAAGGCCAGCCATGCCACGAGCGGCTCTCATTATGATCGAGGCCAAGCTCGTTTTTGGTCGTTTCGAAGCTGTCTTCGATCGCCCGGCGGCGGCCCTCGACGGAGACAAGAGCCTGTATTTCCGTGCCCGCCGGGCACCAGGTCGTAAAGTAGGCCAGATCACCGTCGCTGATGTTACGGCGGATCAGGAGGCCCCGGGTCCACACGCCTGATTTTGTCTCGTCATATTCATCGGCTTCGAGATCGGCGAGCTCGCAGTAGGCCCAGTCATGAAGGCGGGCACCCTTTGTGCCCTCGCCAGCGGAAAGGCGTTTCCATGCGCCTGGATCAAGGCCCTGTGCAATCTCTTCCGCCTTGCCTGCCCAAGAGCCAAAGTAATGGTCCGATTTCACGCCGAGAACGTAGCCTTTGCAGGCCCGGCGCAGAGCCTGCTCAACGTCACCAACCCCATATACCGCGTTCGCTGCGACCCACGAGAAAGGGACGTCGGCCGCCAGCGTCCGCTGTATAATTTGAACTGCCAAGGCTGGCTTGGTGGCGAAATTTACAAATTCAGGAACATGGGTTGCGGTAAGTCGTGCCGGATCACTCGTCCAGCTCTTCGGCAGATACAAGGCATGATCGATAAACGCGTGGCCGCGAGCCGAATACCGCCAGCGTCAATATCCCCGCGAAATCGGATTCCAACTAAGGGACATCATGATGGTTTCAACTGACAACGAGGAGAGCTTGCCAGAAGAGACCCTCCCTTCGTGCTGCAAGGTAAATGTTCTGGGCTGGGAGAGCGATAACAAGGAAGAAGCAACAGCCTTCGCTAACGCTGTCCTAGCCTGGATAAAGCAGCGTAATATTACGAAAGATACAGTTGCTCCGGTCGTTCGATCCGCGCTGACGATCGGTAATTCAAACTAAGGGAACACCGCAAGATGACTTGGAATTCAGAGCCAGAAGACATGCCGGATTCCACTCTTGAGCGGGCTATAATGCTTCAAAACATGATGATTTCCCTGGCTGAAAACGGCGGTTTTGACCAAGCTGCATATCATCAACTTCGCGCAGAATTCATGGATGGTGAAACACGCGATCTTCTTCCATCCTTCATTCGAACAAGTAGGGATCAGGGTCAACTATGGGGCCATTTAAAACAAATTGCCACCGGTACAGGGGCTTGGGCGGCGCGTCGAAAACATATCTATGACGGTTTCCAACCACTTCTAGAACATCTTGAGGGCTGTAACGGTGCCCCGGCGGATACGACTATTTCTGAGATACTGTCGTCCTTTGATCCCGACGGAGTTCACAGAGCATGGGAGAAGGCTCTAGCTAGACGTTATGAAGATCCTGATGGCGCGATTACCGCAGCGCGAACATTGTTGGAGACCGTCTGCAAATGCATTTTGGACGAAGCCGAGGATACTTATGGGGATGATGATCTTCCCAAATTATATAACAAGACAGCCAAGATATTGAACCTTTCCCCCTCCCAGCATACCGAGCAGCCTTTTAAGGCAATCCTTGGTGGGTGCCATACTGTAGTACAAAATCTTGGAACCCTTCGTAACAAGATTGGGGATGCCCATGGGCAAGGTCGCAAACCGGTTAGATCAGCTCCGCGTCATGCTGCGCTTGCGGTAAATCTAGCGGGGGCAATGGCGACTTTTTTGGTTGAGTGCTGGCAGGGCGCAGAAGATCGAAGAGATTAACCTGTTGCAAAAATGCGCGTTAAGAACATTCCAATTAAGGGAAGATAGATATGCTTGCAGGCGAAAAGACAGAATACCTTGCGGGGCTGACAATATGGGGAGATGCGTGGGACCTAAGAACAGCTTGCAATGTAATTCATGAAATCGGCGGAGATGACGATTTTCTTGTCTCACTTGCATATGATCTTCGGCACGCCCACCAGGGCGATCGAATGCAAGATCAAGCAATCCTGTTCGATGATAACAAGGTTATTTATGGAGAACAGGTTCTCTGGCCAGCGTTTGCTTTACAAGTTGCATGCCTCCGCCGTGAAGCCGGTTTCATGCGCACTACAGCTCAACAACAGTCGATGCTCTATAATTTGGAATTCGTTCTAGAAACGACCCTTTTGCAGGCCTTTCCCGATAAGTGGAAAAAAATCCTCAGTGTTGCGGCAGAGATTGCGCATTATCCTGACAACATAGCCAAGAACATAGATACCAGATTGACCTATTTCGCCTCTCTAAATGACGCAGCCGATCGAGACGAATGCATTATTTGGCTGATTAGAAGTCTCCATCCAGACTATAGCGAATCAGAGAGTTGGCCGACGCGGGATAGTGAACCAGGATGGATTCCGCCCGAAGTCTTTCAGTCATTGCAATCTCATTCCATTCATATTGATATCAAATGGTAACGCTCAGCAATTCCAATTAAGGGACACGAAATGAAGAGAATGCTCACTGGTGCAGCTATCGGTCTGATCGTCGGCGCTTTCCTCGGATCGATGACGGGGGTGGCCGCAATGGGAACCGCAGTAAATGGAATGTGGGTGTTTGGTCTTATCGGCGCATTCATAGGCGGCCTTGTCGCTTTTAAGCGCACCAAACCTATTTCCAAATAAGGGAACGCTTAGGAACAAATTGCAGGTCGGAGAAAATGACCACAATACATCCAGGTTATCGAGTTTTTGTTTTAGGTGCTGGTTTTTCGCGCCTAGCGGGCTTGCCGCTCGCTAATGAACTGTACAAAAAAGTGCGGCAAAATATTGAATTTCATCATGGACTTGATACAAAATTTCACCGAGATATTTCCAATTATATTGAATACGAAAGAGCATGTGGGCGGGTCATGTTCGAACAAGACGTAGACCTTGAAAGGTTCATGTCATTTCTGGATATAGAGCATTTTCTGAGACTCAGGGGGAGTGATACATGGAGCAGTGAGGGTAATGAAACTCAGCTAATGATAAGACGGTCAATTGGCGAAGTCATTCATCAGCATACACCTATTATATCTTCACTTCCCGATGAATACTTTAAGTTTGCAGAGAATATATCTGTAACTGATACTTTTATAACGCTTAATTATGACACTATTCTGGAGCAGTTACTCGATTATACTGGAAAGCCATACAGGTTATTTCCCGATCGATATAAAGAAGTTCATGCAACCGGTTGTGTGGTCGATTCAGATGTCAAAGAAGTCGTAATCATGAAACTCCATGGTTCTATCGACTGGTTTCACGATAAAGCATTCTTAGATTCGCAGGAGTATCTGGCATCTTTGGGAATGCAGCCGTCAAACAGACATACCGTTTTTGGAAATCCCGGCCGATTTAAAGTGGAGCCTTTAGTTGAAGGTATAAGACCTGAGAAAGATCCGCTTGCGCATATTCATCGCATCCGGGACGTTGACGGGTTTTATGGGCAACCCAATCGACTAGACGCTCCGTTTATCCTGTCTCCATCACATGTCAAATTTGTCTATGCAGAGCCACTACTCGATTTATGGTATGGGCTAGGCCAACTTGGGGGATATGAAAGAGGAATCTCTGTCATTGGCTTTTCTCTACCTGAACATGATGAATACATCAGGGTTCTTTTGTATCAAATCATATCAAATTATCAGCAATCATGGTGGGAAGATAAGCTTTTTGACGTGCTGAAAGACGACATTAAGTTCGTTGACTTTAGAGCATCAGAAGAAAGTATCATCCAGTTCCGAAAGAATTTTTCGTTTGTAGATGAGTCCAGAGCGCAATTCTTTTACCAAGGATTTAACGAGCAGGCTGTCGACTTTCTATTTAATCCGAAACTCCCGAGATGATTTTGAAACTTGGCTCCAACGCTAGCCAAACGGCATTGATTTTGAACTATGAATTGCGCTTCCTCTTTAAAAACTCTTTTTTAGCGACCAAGGCGAGGTTGAGTTGGGATTGTCGCTGAGTTTCGGCCATTTTAGCATAATCTAGCCACATTAGAATTGTGGGGAAGTTCGGCCCTATCTCAGATTGCCGGAAGGCCAATTCCAAATAAGGGACATCCATGAAGCGTAGGATAATCCTTGCATGTGTGATGGTCACATTGACAGCCTCAGTAGGCATGAGCGTGGTGAACGCACTCAGCAGTGACAAGTACGACCTGCCGGACCAATACCGTGTGTCGTTCGATCGACGATTTATTCTGCAAGCATCTCCAGAAAAAACGTTGGCAGTCCTATTTGAAGAATGGGGTGGGAAAGCAGGAATTCCTACCTGTTCGACCGGCGACCAGATTTGGACGGTTGCAACCACACGCAACTTCTCTGGTGACGCACAAGAGATTTTAACCTCCCTCGTCGCCTCCGTGAGTGCCCCAGGGAAGTTTATTGTGAAATGGCATCATGACAATAACTGCATGTCACTAAGCCACAATTCTAAATAAGGGACATCATGGATGAACACGCAATCAAAGACAAAAGAGCATAGTCTTGCGCATCAACTGGCAACGACCGTGCTGTGGGCGAGTCCGATGATCGCGGCTACGGCAATGGTGATGGTGATGCTGTTTGCGTATCTCCCCGAATGGGCCGGACAGGCCTCATGGGCGCTGTTCGGAATAGTGGTTGTTAAATTGATCTATCAAAAGCACCACTGGCAACAAACCCTAGTTCTATTAATGCTTCCGGTTATGCCGGCAGGGCTTGTCATATACGCGTTTGATATTCCATCCATCATGGAGATGTTCAAGTCTCAGGTGGGAAGCTGGTTGTTTGCTGTCTACTACCTTCTTATGACAGCTTGCGTTGCATATGACGCATGGGAAAAATACCATTCCAAATATGGGACAGAGAAATGCACGAAATTCTAAGCAGAATTGAACCCACCATCGACGAATGGCTCATCTTATTACCCGTATTCATCGTGTGTTTTGTGATCGTTGGCTTCTGCCTGTCATTGTTGAAAGCTTCGTTAGACAGTTTCTTCAAAAAACACGCAGGGCAGCGCAGCAAGAGCAATTCCAAATAAGGGACGCGAACCATCCAGATAACACCATTCTCAACTATGGCCGTCACTGGTCTTCTCCTTTTTTGGGACTCTTGACGGCTCGCATGGTGAGATAATGGGGCTATCGGTCCCGATGAGCTTGCAGCACAGTCCAAATGGACTATATTGTAGGGCAAATGCGGAGGGTTAGATGGTTAAGACAGAAGAACAGAAGCACGGTTCTGCGGGGGCTGTGCACCTTCAGATTCCGGGAAAGCACTTGCAAGGCAGAAAAATTACACCGTTGGTTCAGCGGCTTTACGAAAGGCACCTGAA
>Ga0310345_10002789_pt1 | contig 17230 bp, 17 predicted proteins | sample HC15DNA20500_MG_FD_204667 | JGI IMG/M metagenome (GOLD analysis project Ga0310345, IMG submission 204667) | Marine microbial communities from station ALOHA, North Pacific Subtropical Gyre - HC15-DNA-20-500_MG | ecosystem: Environmental > Aquatic > Marine > Oceanic | place: Pacific Ocean: North... | reverse complement strand
ACCCCGCGGGGGAGCCGCTGGAGGAGCTGCTGGCCTATGTCCGCCGCAAGCTGGAGCTGAGCCGCAATCATCCGCGCGAAAGCCGCCTGTTCGCCAACGAGATCCTGCAGGGCGCACCCCGCATCCTGCCCCTGCTCGAGGGCGAGCTGAAGGCGCTGGTCGACGACAAGTCCGCCGTCATCCGCGGCTGGATGGAGGCCGGACGCCTGGCCCCGGCCGATCCGCATCACCTGATCTTCTCGATCTGGTCGCTGACCCAGCATTACGCCGATTTCGACGTCCAGGTCCGCGCGGTCCTCGGCCCCGCCCAGCCCGATCCCCTGCCCGCCGCCGAGACCTACCTGACGACCCTGTTCACCCGGATGCTGACGCCCGGGTGACGGCGGGCGGGTCCCGTGCAGTCGTCCCGCACGGCCCGCCAAACCTCTAGGCCGACCCGTTCGAGCCGTTCATCCTCCCGAACACGTCTCGCACCGCAGCCATGTCGGCGCCCCTGCCGAGCAGGACCGCGAGCAGCAGCCGCGCCTTGATCGCGGACAGCGTGCCGGCGAAGAAGGCCCCGGCCTCGCGCAGTGTGGTGCCGCCCGAATCCCCACCGTAGACGGGCATCGTGGAACCCTCCGCGCAGCGGGACGCGACGACTACGGGGGTTCCCGCACGCGTCAGCAGACGGACGCCAGCGGCGAATCCCATCGGTGCGTTCCCGCGTCCGAAGGCCGAGATCACCACGCCGGACGCGCCCGCCACAGCACAATGCTCCAGCAGGCGCGGCGAGGTCCCCAGACCGCAGGCCACAAGCTCGACCCCCTCATCGAGCCGCTCGGCGGACAAGTGAAGCCGACGCGCGGGTCTGCGGTAGACGCGGACCCCGCCCGCGTCTATGTCGCCCAGCTTGCCCAGCCCGGGCGAGCGGAAGGTGTCGACCCGCGAGGTGTGCGCCTTGGTCACGTCCCGCGCTGCGTGGATCTCGCCCTCGAAGAGGATCACCGCGCCGCAGCCCTCCAGCGCCGCCGAGGCGGCACAGCGGATCGCGTCCGACAGGTTGCGCGGTCCATCGGTGTCGGGTTGGCCCGCGTGGCGCTGCGCCCCGGTGAACACTAGGGGTTTCGCGGACTCCACGAGGAGGTCGGCAAGGAACACGGTTTCCTCCATCGTGTCGGTGCCGTGCGTCACCACGACACCGTCGACATCCGGATCGGCGAGCACCGCCTCGATCCGGACACACAGCCGGTGGACCGTGGCAAGGTCCAGCGCATAGCTGCCCCGCGCCTCGAAGTTCTCGACCCTCACATCCACGTCCTCGGGCCGGTCGTGCAGGCTGTCCAGCAGCCGATCCCCCGCGAGACCGGCGTTCACCGGACCGCCCTTCCGTTCCTCGACAGAGGCAATGGTGCCGCCCGTCGCGATCAGCGTGACCGTCTTCATCGGATCATCCCGCCCGTCGCGCCCGCACCGGGCGACTTTCGGCGGCGGCGATCAGGTCGGTCCAGCGGCGCACGAGGAAATTGTGCTCGTCCATCGTGCTGTTCCAGACGGCGACGTGGTTTGACCGCGTCCGGTAGGATCCGCCCGAGCGCACCTCGCCCGCGCGGATCGCCGGCCGGCCTTGGGGGTCCGGCAGATCCCGGGCGGCGGGTTTGCCCTCGTACCAGTAGTCCCATTCGTCGGGGTCGAGGCTGGCGCGGACCCGGTCCGGCACGGACATGTAGTACCCCTGCCGCGCCATGCACGCCCCGGCCCAGCCATCGAGAAACCAGTTGAGCCAGGCGTACGCCATGTCGAGCCTCGATCCTTCCAGCCAGCGCGACAGGCACAGCCCGCCGTGCCAGGCCCGGTACCCCTCCACCGGAAGAGCCTGTCGGACCTTCATGCCCTGCGCCTTCATCTGCACCACAGACGGCGACCAGATGGACGAGATCGTCAATTCGCCGCGCGCGAAACGCTCGACGGTTTCGGGCGCGCGGCGCCAGAAGGGTGCGAGGTGGCCCGACTGCACGAGGTCCATGGCGTGACCGTACATCTCGTCGATTTCAGCCGCGGTCATGTTGCCCAAATCACCGACCTTCATCCGCCCGTCGGCCACGAGCGCCATGGTCAGGTCGAAAGCCCCGATGGCCGGTTCGTCCACCAGCGCCACGCGGCCATGCCAGCGGGGGTTCAGAAGCTCGGCCCAACTCGTCACCTCACGGTCCACGTCGAGGCCCGAGACCTCGGAGTTGATCGCGAAACTGTCGAAGTTGTGGACCGTTGGCAGCATCGAGATGCGCCCGGTCGGACTGGCCGACAGCGTGTAATCGGGCTGGACGTAGAGACGCGTCGCGGGCGCGTCGCCCAAGCCCCGGTGCGCGGCGCCGGTCCCAGGGCTGCGGGCGACGTCCGTCATCTCGTCCCAGGTGTCGATCCGGGATACGTCGACGGGCTGGATTGCGCGCCAGTGCCATACGATGTCGAGATTGTGGAAACACTGGTCGTAGACGTCGTAACTGTCCGGCGCCATCGCGGCAGTGCGCTGCGCAGTCACGAAGTCCTGTTCGATGAACTCGACGGGAAAGCCCAGGTCCCCCTCGGCGCGGTCCTTCAGGAGGCGCCACGGCAGGATTTCCGTGCAGAGAATGCGGAGAGGTTCGGTCACGCGGCAGCGTCCGCCACGTCGAGCCGCATGAATGCGCTGAAGGAGCGCCGGATGCGGTCGGGGTCCAGACCCTCGAGAATGAAAACAAGGCGCGAGACGCGAGGCCCCTGTGGCCAGTGCTTCATGTGGACCGGCGCATGAACGAGGTGCTGCACACCGTGGATCGCCACCGGCCGATCCTCGCCCGCGATCGAGAGAATACCTTTCACACGGAAGATACGGTCGCCGTAGCGATGCAGGAGAAGCGTCAGCCAGATGCCGAAGTCGGTCCAGTCCACGGGGCGCTCGACCGTCAGCGAGAAGGTGATCACGCCCAGGCTGTCGTCGTGATGGTGGGCATGGTGGAGATGATGATGACCGTGCTCATGGTCGTATTGGACCCCGGGCACGGCCAGCCCCGCGTTCGAAGCGTCCAGCCCGCCGAGGATGCCCGCCACTGCATCATCGCTCCGGACCACGCCCGCCGCCGGGTTGACCCGATGCAGCTTGATCCGCAACGCCTCTACCGTGGCCGCATCGGCCAGGTCGGTCTTGGTCAGAACAATGCGGTCTGCGGCGGCGATCTGGCGGACGGCCTCGGCCCGGTGCCCGAGCTGGATCGTGGCGTTCACCGCGTCCACCGTCGTCAGCACTCCACCGCCGCGAAAATGGCTTCGCAGCACCGGATGCGCGGTCAGTGTCTGGAGCACGGGATACGGATCCGCCAGGCCGGTGGTTTCGATGACCACCCGGTCGAAATCGATCTCGCCGCGGTCGCGCAGGGACTGCAGATTGAGAAGCGCGTCGGCCACCTCGCCCCGGACGGTGCAGCAGATGCAGCCCGACTTCAGAAGCACCACGTTCTCGTCGATGCGGTCCAGCAGGTGGTGGTCCAGCCCCACCTCCCCGTATTCGTTGATCAGCACCGCCGCCCGCGCCAGGCCCGGATCAGTCAGCAGGCGCTGTAGCAGCGTAGTTTTGCCCGAGCCCAAGAAGCCGGTCAGCAGCACGACGGGGGTCATCGCTTGGCCATCCAGTCGATAAGGTCGTCATCCAGGGGATCGAAACCGCGCGGGGCAAGCGCCTCGGCCTCCGGCCAGAGGTGCGAGAGCGCCTCGAACACTGTCGATGCGCCGGTCGGGCTGGAGACGACGTACGAGGTGCCTTGCCACTCTGCCAGAGACAGCCGGCGGTAGCCCAGCACCCGATTGGCCGCGCGGATGCGGCGCGCCGCGTCCGCCCGACGCGACTGGCGGTCGGTGTTCCGGGTGTAGACGCCCGGGCGTTCGACCGCGCTGGTCCAGTGATCATCGCATCCCAGGATGCCGCAGAGCGAACACATGGGTGGTCTCCCTTTCGAACGGGGCCGCGAACATAGTTCGCAGCCCCTGCCCCGCGTCGTCAGCCGCGCGGGAACCGTTTGTCGTAGTCGTCGGCCATCTCGTTCATCGTGACGAAGCGGACGCCGTCCTTGCTTTTCATATATTTGATCAGACGTTCAAGCATAAGCAGAACCTGCGGACGACCCGACACGTCCGGGTGGATGGTGATCGGGAACACGGCGTAGTCCATGTTTTCGTAGACCCAGTCGAACTGGTCCATCCACATCTGCTCGATGTCGCGCGGATTCACGAAGCCGTGGCTGTTTGGCGACTTCTTGATGAACATCATGGGCGGCAGGTCGTCGAGATACCAATTGGCGGGGATCTCGATCAGGTCTGTTTCCTCGCCGCGCACCAGCGGTTTCATCCAGTCCTCGGGCTTGGCCGAGTAGTCGATCTTCGTCCACTTGTCGCCGACCCGCACCCGGTAGGGCGTGAAATCATTGTGCATCAGCGAATGATCGTACTTGATGCCCTTTTTCAGCAGCAGTTCGTTCGTGACGTTGGAGAATTCCCACCACGGCGCGACATAGCCGGTGGGCCGCTTGCCCGACACCTCGGTGATGAGGTCGATGCACTTGTCGAGCACGGCCTCCTCCTGCTCGGCCGTCATGGCGATCGGGTTCTCGTGACTGTAGCCGTGGATCCCGATTTCGTGCCCACGGGCGGCGACGTCCTTCATCTGCTCCGGAAAGGTCTCGGCCGAATGACCGGGAATGAACCAAGTCGTGGTGAGGCCCATCTTGTCGAACAGGTCCAGCAGCCGCGGCGACCCCACCTCGCCCGCGAACATGCCGCGCGAGATATCGTCCGGACTGTCCTCGCCCCCGTAGGATCCCAGCCAGCCGGCCACGGCATCGACATCGATGCCGAACCCTGCGAGAATCTCTTTTGCCATTGCCTTGCTCCTTCTTCGTTCAGCTGTTGATCAGGGTGACGGCGCCGGGGTCGACGCCCAGCGTCACCTGGGTGCCGGGTTTGAGGGCGCGCGCCGCGTCGGTGTCGGCGTGGGTCTCGACCTCGATCTCGCGGTGGTCGGCCAGCCTGACGCGCAGGTGGCCGACCGAGCCCACGAGCGTCTTGCCGGTGACCGTGCCGTCGAAACGCAGCTCGCCCGGGCCGCCGGCCGCGTCGATGCGGAAGGCTTCGGCCGGGATGATGGCCATGTCCGACGTCGCGGGCCCATGTCCCGCGATCGCGCCCAGCGGAGTCGAGAGCCGCACGAGCCCCTCTCGCGTGGTGCCGTCAGGCGTGCCATTGATTATGGTGTTCGAGCCGATGAATTCCGCCACAAAGGGGGAGGCCGGTCGGCGGTAAAGCTCTTTCGGAGGCGAGATCTGTTCCACCAGACCGTTCGACATGACCACCACCCGGTCCGAGAGGCCGAGTGCCTCGCTCTGGGCGTGGGTCACGAAGATGAAGGTGATACCGAGTTCGCGCTGGAGCAGCTTCAGCTCGTTCTGGATGATCCGCCGCAGGTTCGCGTCGAGAGCACCCAGCGGTTCGTCCAACAGAAGGATCTCGGGCTCGACCACAAGCCCCCGGGCCAGCGCGATGCGCTGGCGCTGGCCGCCCGACAGACGGTCGGCGCGGCGGTCGGCGAATTCGGTCAGGTCGAACATGTCCAGGATGCGTTCGACCTTCTGGTCCTTCTCGGCCCTCGGCATCCCCTTGATGTCGAGACCGAAGGCGATGTTCTGGCGCACGGTCATGTGAGGGAACAGCGCGTAGTTCTGGAAGATCATCGAGGTCGGGCGCTTCTCGGGCGGGATGCGCGAGACGTTGCGGCCCTTGATGAGGATCTCGCCGTTCGTGATGTCCTCGAAACCCGCGATCATCCGCAGGGTCGTCGACTTGCCGCAGCCCGAGGGCCCGAGGAAGGCGACGAACTCGCCCTTCTCGACCTTCAAGTCGAAATTCGACACGGCAACGGTGCCATCGGGATAGGTCTTGCCGACCTGGATGAGTTCAAGATCGTGGGTCATGGCCCCTCGGGTCTGTCGTGTCTCGGCCGGAAAGGGTCCGGGCGCGGCGCGCGCCCGGACCTGCCCGGGATCAGGCGTTCAGGAATTCATCCCACTTCTGGATGAGGTAGTCGTACTCGTCCGGCCACTGGTGCCAGTAGGCGACGTTCGAGGCGCGTTCTTCGAGCGAACCGCCGTCGCGCAGGTCGCCCGGCTGGATGCCGCGCTCGGGCTCGCCCTCCCAGGGCTTGCCCTCGTACCAGAAGGCGTACTTCTTGGGATCCATCACGTCCTTGATGTTGGTAGAGGGCGAATAGTAACCCTGCTCGGTGACAGCGATCCCGGGCTGGCCGGAGAGCCAGAAGTCGGCATAGGCGATCACCGCCTCGCGGTTGGGCGTGCCCTTCAGCATCGCCGGCCCGATGGCCCACGCGCGGTAGCCTTCCTTCGGCACGGCGTACTGCGCGGGCTTGCCCTGCGCCTTCACGGCCATCACGGCCGGCTGCCACGCATCACAGACGACCATTTCACCCGACGCCATGAGGTTCACGAGTTCGCCGAAGTCGCCCCAGAGGGCACGGAACTGTCCTTCCTTCTTCTTAGAGATCAGGAAGGCCGCGGCCTCGTCGATTTCGGCCTGGCTCGGGTTGCCAGGGTTCGCGACGTTCATCTCGCCCAGCGAATTGAGCGCGAGGATGGCCTGGCCGAAGGCGATCAGGGGGTCGACGTTCAGGCCCGACTTGCCTTTCCACTTACTGTCGAAGATCGCGGTCCAGGTGTTGGCCTCCTCGGCCGACAGGACCTCGGGGTTGTAGCCGATCGAGTCGTAGTTGTAGACGGCCGGCACCATGTATAGTTCGGACTGCGCCTCATCAGCCCAGATCTGGCCGGCGATCTGCGCCCGCTCGGGGAGGTCGGGATTGAACTCGGTGAAGGTGTCGCGGATGTTCGCCCAGTTCTTCAGGTCCGAGGTGTTGATCGTCTCGACGTTGTCGGTGGCGATCAGGGCCGGCAGACGCTCGGCGATGATCTCCCAGGTGTCGTAGTCGGCCGAGCCGGACAGGATCTTGGTCTGCGCGTCCGGGAAGGTCGCGGGCGTGCCCGAGGCCGAGCCGACGCCGGAGGCTTCGACGAACATTTCCAGGATGCGGTCTTGCACGGTCACCGACAGGCCGGTGGTGCGCAGCGACTGGTTGGCGAGGTCCTGCGCGCGGGCCATACGCGCCCAGGGGTGCATTCCGGAGCCCATGGCGGCCGCGCCGAGCGCGGCACCGCCCTGCATGAAGGCCCGGCGGGATGGTTTGGCAAAACGTTTCATATCATTCCCTGTTTTCGGTTGCTTCTTGGTTTTCAGTAGCGGCCCGGCAAGAGGCCGCCATCGACCGTCACCACCTGCCCGGTCAGGTAGGAGGCATCGGCAGATGCGAGGAACCCGATGACGGCGGCGATCTCTTCCGGTTCGCCCAGCCGTCCCATCGGGATGTAGGGGGAGGCTATCTCGGCCGCGTTCGGGCCGAGGCTGTTCTTCTCGCTCAGAAGCTGAGCCGTGCGGATATAGCCGGGCGCGACACCGTTCACGCGGATCCCGCGTCTCGCCACCTCGACGGCGAGACCACGAACCAGCCCCACGACGCCCGCCTTGGCTGCGGAATAATGCACGTGCTCATCCCAGCCGTAGGCCACGCCCATGATCGAGCTGAGGCAGACGATGGACGCCCCCTCCTCCATCACCGGCAGCGCCGGGCGGATCACCCGCAACATGCCCTTGAGGTCGATGTCGAAGGTTTCGTCCCACTTCTCGTCCGTCATCTCGGACATCGGCACACGGTGCGCGATCCCGGCGTTGGCGACGATCACATCGATCCGGCCGAGCCTGTCCGCCACGTCGGAGACAAGCGCATCGGCGGCGGCGGTGTCGCGCACGTCAAGCCGCAGGAATTCGCTACTGCCGCCCGCATCGGCGACCTCCTTCGCAACGGCTGCTCCTTCGTCTTCCAGCACGTCGGTCACGACCACGTGGAAGCCCTGCCCCGCGAAACGGTGCGCCACGGCCCGGCCGATGCCGATCCCTGCGCCGGTCACGATGACAACTTTCTTGTCGGTCCTGTCGTTCACAGCATCACATCTCCGGAGTTGGGGCCCAGCGTCTGTCCCACGAAGAGGGCCGCGTCGGGCGAGCATAGGAAGGACACGACCCCACCGATTTCCTCGGTCTCGCCGAAGCGCCCCAGCGGGAGCTCCGCCTTCTTGGCGGCCTTCCATTCCTCGGACAGCGCCTCGACCAGCGGCGTGTTGATCGGGCCGGGCGCCACGGCGTTCACGCGTATGCCTTTGCCCGACACCTCGCGGGCGAGCGACTTGGTCATCCCGATGATCGCTGCCTTGGCCCCGGCGTAGTGGACAAGCTCCACCCCGCCAATCTGCCCCAGCTGCGAAGCGACATTGACCACGATCCCCTGCCCGGCCGTCAGCATCGCCGGCAGGCACGCGCGCGTCATCAGGTAGGTGCCTCGGACATGGACCGCGAACATGCGGTCGAATTGCGCGGGCGTGATCTCGAGAAATGGTGCCTGGTGACCGAAGCCGGCGTTGTTCACGAGTATCTCGGGCGCGCCGAACCTGCCGTGCACCTCCTCCATCATCGCCTCGACGGCGCCTTCGTCGCTGACGTCAGCAGCGAAGCCGTGTGCCTCTCCGCCAGCGTCTGCGATCCGCTTTGCCGTCGCTCTGGCGGATTCCACGTGCAGATCGTTGACCGCGACGCGGTGACCATCCTGCGCCAACCGCTCCGCGATGGCCGCTCCGATGCCCGAGCCCGCGCCAGTAACGAGTGCGATCATGCCGCCTCCTCCTGGCCCGAGAAGCGGGCGCGCCGTGAGGTGAAGCGCTTCATGAGCAGGCCGTAGATCACGAGCAGCGTGAAGCTGAAGAGCGTCGTGAGCACTCCGAAGGCGAAGATGTTGGGATAGATCTCGACCGAGAAGGTCCCGTAGATCGCCAGCGGCAGGGTCAGTTCGCGTCCCGCGGTGAACAGCGTCCGCGAGAACTCGTCGTAGCTGAGCGTGAAGCTGAACAGCATGGCCGACAGCACACCCGGAAAGATGATCGGGAAGGTCACGCGCCGGAAGGTCTGGGCCGGGCTGACGCCGAGCGAGAGCGAGGCCTCCTCGACCGTCCGATCGAAGCGATTGAAGATCGCCAGCATCACGAGGAATGCAAAGGGATAGGTATACACCACATGCAGGACGAATGCCGTGCCCCACCATGCGCGGTCGATGCCCGCGAAGTTCGACAGCAGCGCCATCCCAAGGCCTACCAGAACGCCCGGCACCATCATCCCGAGGATGATCAGGTAGAAGACCGGCCCCGACCCCTTGAAACGGGTGCGGAAGGCCTCCGCGCTCATCGTTCCCAGCACTGTCGAGACGACGGTCGTCATGAACGCCAGGATCAGCGACCGGATCAACGAATCTCCGACCGGCAGCTGCGAGACGCGGCTCGTCTCCGTCACACCGAAGAGGTGGCGATACCAGTAGGTCGACCACTCCTGGATCGGGAACTGCGGACCGCCGCCCTGGCTCTGGAAGCTGAGGATCGCGAGGATGATCAGCGGACCGTAGAGGAACAGCAGGAAGATCGCGGTGTAGACGGCCAGCGCGGGTTTGAGGAACGACGTGTTCATCGCTTACATCTCCTTCCGCAGGTCGACGACGCGCAGGGCCAGCGTGATGACGGCGGTGATGATGATCGTCAGCACCACACCCGCGACGGCGGCGAAGGCCCATTTGAGGGAACCGACCTGGCTGACGATGATATTGCCCAGCAGGTTCACCTTCCGTCCGGAGAGCGAGGCGGCGGTGGCGAATTCGCCCAGCACCATGACGGACACGAAGATCGCGCCCACGATCACGCCCGGCATCGACAGCGGCAGCACGATGCGCCGGAAGATGGTCCAGAAGGACGCGCCCAGGTCGCGCGCTGCCTCGATCATGGACTCGTCGATACGAGCGATCATGAAGGTGATCGGGCCCACCATGAACACGCAGTAGATCTGGGTCATTCCCACGAGCACCGAGAATTCCGAGAACAGGAGGAAGGTCAGCGGCTGGTCGATGAGCCCCAGTTTCATCAGGATCAGATTGATCGCGCCCTCGGTGCCCAGCATCGGCCGCCAGGCGATCACGCGGATCAGGAACGAGGTCCAGAACGGGATGACGCAGGCCACCAGAAGCGCGGTCTGGATTGTCCGGTTCTTCACGAAAAGGCCGATGAACAACGCCACCGGGTAGCCCACCACCAAGGTCGAAACCAGCACGATGGCCCAGATCCGCAGCGTCGTTCCGATCGCGCTGAGGTAGGTGGAAGAGGACATGAACCGCTCCCAGCTCGCCGTTGTCAGCGTGGGCTCGACGGCAAAGGTCGTCTGGGTCCAGAACGAGACGTAGATCACCATGATCATGGGCAGGACCATGAACAGGAGCATCCACAAGACGCCCGGTGACAACAGCAGGAAGGCGCGACGGCGGTCGCGGCTTTCGCGTTTGACGGCGGGGCTTTCCTTGGCCACTGGGGCCAAGTCGGTGGTTACGCTGGTCATCAGGCGGCCCCTTCGTAGAGAAGCGCGGCATCGGGCGAGAAATGCAGGGCGTAGACCCTGCCTTCCTTCAGGTCCGGCAGGCGCGGGTTGCTCAGGTGGTCGACGACTTGGATCAGAGCCCCGTCTTGGGCGCGGAAGAACGCGAGCGCCGTCGGTCCGTTGAATTCGCCGGCCAGGTAGCGGGCGGTAAAGTGGTCCTGCCCGGGCGGAACGGCGTCAGGCTCGGACACGCCGATCTGGTCAAAGCGCACGGCCAGTTGCGCCGAAGTTCCGTCCGCCAGCTTCTGCGAGATCGGCAACGGGCCCACGGGCGTCTGCAGCGCGCCGCCCTTCACCGTGCCTGCCAAAAGGTTCCAGGCGTTCAGGTGCCTCGCGGCGGCGGGGTTTCGGGGCCGCGAGAACAGCGCCGTCGAGTCGTCGGCCTGCGCGATGCGGCCGTCGGCCAGCACGGCAACGATATCGCCCATGGTCAGCGCCTCGGTCTCGGAACCCGTGACGTGCAGGAAGCTGACCTTCAACCGCTCGCGGATCGCGCGCAGTTCATCGCACATGCGGGCGCGGAGGTTTGCGTCGAGCGCGCCCAGAGGTTCGTCCAAAAGAACGATGCGAGGCTCGGTCACGAGAGTGCGGGCGAGCGCCACCCGCTGCTTCTGGCCGCCGGAGATCTCGCCGACGCCCCGGTGCCCGAGATCGCCCAGCCCCACGAGATCCAGTGCCTGAGCCACCCGGTCATCGAGCTCGCTTCCCGCAGCGATGCGCCGAGACTCGCGGTGCTTCAGCCCGAAGCCGACATTTTCGCCGACGGTGAGGTGCGGGAAGAGCGCGAAGTTCTGAAACACGAAGCCGATGTCGCGGCGGTGCGGTGACTTGCCGTCGAGTCGGTCGCCATCGAGCAGGATCTCCCCGGCGTCCGGCTCCTCGAACCCCGCAATCAGGCGCAGGAGGGTGGTCTTGCCCGAACCGGACGCCCCGAGAAGCGAAACGTAGGTGTCGTCCGGCACGGTGAAGTCCAGCCCGTCCAGCGCGGCCGTCCCTCCGTATCGACGGGTGATTCCGGTCAGCTTCAGCAAGATTCGCCCCCCCGGGGTAATGTCTGGTGCTCGTACACAAACATCAGATCCGGGTTCCGACAAGAAAAAAATGATCTTTGTGTGCAAAGCGCATTTTTTTCACCGTTACAGATGGAGTGAAGGCTGAAAACTTCGCCAATTCGACACCCTAGGGGCAGGCCTGACGCTATAAAGCGCCAGCTCAGAGCAGCCCAAACCATTTTATTAGTGATCTTTGTACACCATATCCATGTTTCCGCCCTCCGCGCCGAGGCACTATGTTGGCAGGCGAATCGAGAACGACGACCGAGGGAGAGGATCGACCAGCATGGTGCAGCACGACGCGCCCGCCGCCATCATCGACTCGCCTCGCGCCACGCTGTTCGAGGCCACTGCCGGTTTGCTGCGCGCCAACATCGAGGGCGGCAAGCTGGGCCCCGGGGTGGTGCTGCAGGAAAGCGCGCTGTCCGAGCGGCTGTCCGTGTCGCGCGCGACCATCAAGCGAGCGCTGTCGATCCTGGCCGAGGAAGGCCTCGTCCGCCGCTTCGAGGGGCGCGGGTTCCTCGTGGCGGGCAAAGCCGATGCGCCGCAGCGGCTCGACCTGCGGACACTCGAGCTCGACTTCGACCAGATCGACGAGACGGTGGGCCAACCCAACTGGCAGCGCATCCAGGACGAGATAGAGGCCGAGCTTTCGCGTTGCCTCATCTTCGGCCGGTACCGCGTGGTCGAGGCGCTTGTCGCGCAGAGGTTCGACGTGAGCCGCACCGTCGTCCGTGACGTGCTGGGCCGACTGCAGGAGCGCGGGCTTGTCCAGAAGAGCGCCAGTTCCCGCTGGGTGGTTGAACCGCTGACCGCACAGCGCATCAAGGACAAGTTCGAGCTGCGGATGGTGCTGGAAATCGCGGCGCTGCGCTCCGCCCGCCCGGATGGCGAGGCGCTGGCAGCCCTCGCCCGCGACATCCGAAATCTGCCGGCGGACGGCCAGCTGTCGCCCAAGAGGTGGTTCGATCTTGATGGACGGTTCCTGCAGCTCGCGATCCTCGCGACGCCGAACCAAGACCTCGCCGCCTATGTCAGTGCGAACCGCAGTGCGCTGGAGGCGTCGCAGCGGGTGCTGTTCTCCATCGGCCTGCCGCCGGACCGTCAGTCGCTGCTGGAACTCTGCATGGTCATCGACCTGATCCAGGCCGGCACCCTGCCCGCGGCGGCCAACATGCTGAACACCCACCTCGGAAACGCGCTGAAGCGGACCATCGCCCAACTCAAGATCGTGTCGGTGATCGAACCGCCCTCGGACCTGGCCGGATACCTCGTGCCCGCCTGAGGCAACGGACGTCCATCCGGTCGGGAGGGCGGCCCGCATCGTTCAGCCCGCCAGAGCCGCGCGCAGCCTGTCGAGCATATCGCGTCGTTCTTTCCGCGCGGCCAGAGCGCTCTCCATGTCCACGCGGCGGAAACGGACCGCCATGTTGGGCTGGAGCTGTCCGATGAGGTCCATGTCGGCCGAGATCACCGCGCCCAGCGTGAAGTAACCCCCGCCCGACACCGCGTCGCGGTGCAGCACGATGGGCTCCGTGCCGCCCGGGACCTGGACCGACCCGTAGGAATAGCAGCCGTCCACGATGTTCGACGGGTCCGAACCCGCGCCAAAGGGCTGTTTGCGCTCGACGAACTCCATCGGGCGCCCCCCCTTGAAGCGATAGCCCATGCGATCGGCCTCCGACGCCACCGACCACGTGTCGTCGAAGAAGGCGTTCTGCGAGGCTTCGGTGAGCCGGTCCCAATAGAGCCCGGGCAGCACACGCAGTTCCGCCGGGGTGCCGGGACGGCGGCGCAGGTCATCCGGCACCGAAAGGCCGGGCTTCGCGGCAGCGCCGTCGCCCACGGGAAGCACGTCGCCCGGCTGGACCGGGCGCCCCTCGACCCCGCCCAGCATGCCGATTGGGTAGGTCGACCGACTGCCCAGATCAGGCTCGGTCGCGATGCCCCCCGCGACGGCAATGTAGATCCGGGCGCCTTCGGTCAGGAAACCGAAGGAAAGCACCTGCCCCGCCCTGGCAGCGAAGCCGGTCCAGGTCGGCACGCTCTCGCCGTCCAGCCGGATCGGCATCTCGGCGCCGGTCACGGCGAGCACGCAGTCGGCCCCCACCCTGATCTCGGGCCCCATGAAAACCGCCTCGAGGCAGGCCGCCCCCTCGTCGTTGCCGACCAGCAGGTTGGCTGCCCGCAGAGCGTAGCGGTCCATCGCGCCGCCTTCGGGGATACCAAGGTGGAAATAGCCGGGACGGCCAAGGTCCTGCACGGATGTCGCCAAGCCGGGTTTGACAATCTCAAGCGTCATTCAGCGCCTCCATCAGCTTGGCGTTGGTGCCTTCCATGTCGGCGTTGAAGGCGTCGAGGTCGAAGTCCACCTCGGCAATCCGGGGCGCCCATGTGCCGGCCTCGACCTCCTTCAGAATGCGGTCGTACTCGGCCCGGACGATGGGCTTCCACTTCACGATGTCCCCGGGGCGAAAGAAGACCATGAAGTCCTTCAGATAGGAGGTCTCCTGCCTGGGGTCGTAGATCGTCATCGGCGTGATGCCGAACATCTGATAGCCACCCGCACCGCGCACGGAATAGATGCAGGAGAAGCAGCCACCGTAGCCCACCGTCTGTTTCGGAGTGTCCGTTCGTGGCCGGAGGTATTTCGGAACCTCCAGCTGCCTGTCGCGCTCGACCAGCTGGTAGAGGAACGGAAGGCCCGAGACGAACCCCACCATGGACACGAACCACGGCTGCGAATGATGCGCCTCGATGAAGGCGTCTGCATTCTCGTAGCCATTGATCCGCGCGGCGTAATCCAGATCGCTGCCGGAGGGATCCTGGTGCCGCTCACGAAAGCGCATGAGCGTTTCGTGCGTCCAGGGATCCTTGTAGAAAACTGGCACCTCGATAATGCGGGTCCTGAGCTTCTTTTCGGCGCTCTCCGCCTTGGATTCGAGTTCCTTCACGCGCTCCATCATCGTCTCTGGATGGATCACGTCGGGGTTGAATCGAACTTGGAACGAGGCGTTCGCCGGGCAGATGTCCAGCACGCCAGGCAGGTTCGCCGCCTTCACCGCCTCGCTCATCGAGAGGGATTTGAAGAAGGCGTCCAGCGACATCTCCTCATCCATCTCGACGTAGATGTGTTCGTCCCCGCCGTAGGTGTATCTGGTCTTCACTGGGTGCCTCCTGTCGCGTCGGCCGTCAGGGTCCCGGCAGCAAGCCAGGGCTCCAGCCATTGGGTGTGGAAGTGGCCGGCCCGAACCTCGGGCGCGTCGGCCAGCGCGAGGTGCAGCGGCACGGTGGTGCGGACACCGCCCACGTGCAGGTTCCGCAATGCCCGCTTCAGCTTGTCGATTGCCGCTTCGCGGGTATCGGCATGAACGATGACCTTGCCGAGAAGCGAATCGTAGAATGGGGGGATCTGATAGCCATCCGACAGGAAGTGATCGACGCGGACGCCGTCGCCCGTCGGAATGGTCAGCCCGTCGACCTTTCCCGGGAAGGGCATGAAGTTGTTCAGCGGGTCCTCGGCATTGATCCGCACTTCGATGGCGTGACCGTGGCGCGGGATGTCGTCCTGCCTGACCGAGAGCCTGTCGCCGCCAGCGATGCGGATCATCTCGGCCACGAGGTCGACCCCCGTGATCATCTCGGTCACCGGGTGCTCGACCTGGATGCGGGTGTTCATCTCGATGAAGAAGAACTCGTTCGTCTTTTCGTCGTAGAGGTATTCCAGCGTCCCCGCCCCGCGATACTGCACAGCCTTCGCCAGAGCCACGGCGGAGCGGCAGAGTTCCTCACGCGTGTCCTCGTCGAGGCAGGCCGCGCCGGCCTCTTCCCACACCTTCTGGCGGCGGCGCTGGAGAGAGCATTCTCGCTCCCAGCAATGCACCGCATCGACCCCGTCGCCCAGGATCTGCACCTCGATGTGCCGGGGCGAGAGAACGGCACGCTCGAGGTAGAGGCCGCCGTCGCCGAAGGCGGCCTCGGCCTCCTGTGCGGCCTGCGGGGCCAGCCTGCGCAGCTCGGCCTCGTCCTGCGCGACGCGGATGCCGCGTCCGCCACCGCCAGCGACGGCCTTCACCATGACCGGATAGCCGATCCGCGCGGCGACTTCGACGGCCGCCGCCGTGCCCTCGACGCGCCCATCTGACCCGGGCACCACCGGCACGCCCGCGGCGGCTGCGGCCTGCCGCGCGGCGACCTTGTCGCCCATGCGGTCGATCGTGTCTGCCGAGGGACCGACGAAGACCATACCGCCCGCTTCGACGGCGCGGACGAAGGCCGCGCTTTCCGAGAGGAAGCCATAGCCGGGGTGGATGGCGTCAGCCTCCGTCGTCCGGGCCGCCTCGACGAGGGCCCGAATGTTCAGATAGCTTTCCTTCGCGGCGGCCGGCCCGACGCAGATTGCCTCGTCCGCCTCACGTACGGCCAGCATGTCGCTGTCGGCTTCGGAATAAGCCTGTATCGTGTGGATCCCCAGGGCGCGCGCGGCCCTCACGATCCGCACGGCGATCTCGCCTCGGTTGGCGATGAAGAGGCGACGGATGGTCATGTCATTCCTCCAGCGTCGCCAGTACAGCGCCCGCGGTGACCGCCGAGCCGTTCTCGGCGACGTAACCGCCAAAGGTGCCGGCGGCTTCCGCCCGGACCTCGATAAAGGTCTTCATCACCTCGATCAGCCCGATCACATCGCCCTCGGCCACTGCGTCGCCCCCGGCTTTGTAAGGGGGCTCTTCCGGGTTCGCCTGATGGTAGAACGTGCCGGGAAGCGGGGATTGGATGTCAGCCATGTGGTGTCGTCCTTGCGTGATGTTGGGGTCAGACCGTCTGCTGGAGAACGGTCGCGGCGGGCGCGATGGTGATGCCAGCTGCTGTCAGGCCGTCGCGCACCGCGCGGCCCAGTTCCAGTGCGCCCGGCGTGTCGGAGTGAAAGCAGATGGATTCGAACTGGATCTCGATGACGTTGCCGGTCTCGGTCTCGACCGTGCCTTCGAGACAGGCGCGCACGCACTTCTCGGCCACCGCCTGCGGGTCCAGCCGCTGGACCTTGCGCTTGAAGATGATGCCTCCGTCGTCGCCGTAGTCACGGTCGGCATAGAATTCGCGCACCACCGGCTGGCCCATCTTCTTGGCGACCTCGTAGGTCTTGGAGATGTCCATGCAGAACAGGATCGTGTCGGCGTTCATCTCGCGCAGCGTCTCGACGATACTCCACGAAAGCGACTCGTTGCGGGCGGCCTCCATGTAGAGCGCGCCGTGCGGCTTGATGTGCTGCAGCGGCACCCCGTGGCGGCGGCCGAACTCGCGGACCGCGCCGACCTGGTAGAGGATGTCGTTCACCAGCTCTTCCGGGCTGGTATCGATGAATCGCCGTCCGAATCCCTGCAGGTCGTTGTAGGCGGGATGCGCGCCCAGCCCCACTCCGTATGTCTTGGCAAGCCGCACAACGCGATCGATAGAGTTGGGATCCCCGGCGTGGAAGCCCGCCGCGATGTTCGCGGAGGAGATGAGGGACATCAGGTCCTCGTCCGGCGCCTCGCCCAGCGTCCAGTGGCCGAAGCCCTCACCCATGTCGCAATTCAGGTCGATCA
>Ga0310345_10002788_pt1 | contig 17236 bp, 20 predicted proteins | sample HC15DNA20500_MG_FD_204667 | JGI IMG/M metagenome (GOLD analysis project Ga0310345, IMG submission 204667) | Marine microbial communities from station ALOHA, North Pacific Subtropical Gyre - HC15-DNA-20-500_MG | ecosystem: Environmental > Aquatic > Marine > Oceanic | place: Pacific Ocean: North... | reverse complement strand
GCTCGAAACCGAGAACCTCGCACCGCATGATACCCTCCCCATAAGACACGTCACTGACGACGTCGCTATGGACGTGTCTTAAGTCTTCGCGCGGAAATCAGGCAGGCGGCATCAATCGAGCGGTTACGCGCCAGTCCGCCTCATCTCCAAGCGGTCGAACGCTGACCTCCATGCCATCCGAGGTGAAGCTGGGCTCGCCACCGGAAGATTGCAGACCGACAAGAACACCGTTGAGCTTGGTCACGGCTTCACCCTCCGGTCCGGTCCAAAGGATCGGGTCGGCCTCGGGACTGCGGTTGAAGCGGCATGCGCCCGGCGCGTCGACGACCCGGTTCGCCTCCTCCTCGGGGAGTGGCGAAAGGTCGAGCTTGGAAATCAGGGTGTTGTTCAGGGCGTCCTCGACGCTGCCCGGTTCGGCGGCGGGGTCTTCGTAGATGTCGTTGACCACGTTGCCGCCGGAGACATCCGCAATCAGATGGCGCATCTGCGCGATCTCCTTGCGCTGCGCGGCGATGATCTCGTCGGCGAGCTTGCGCACGCGCGCGTCCTCGATCCCGGCCCGCTCCGACGTCATGACCGCGATGGAATGGTGCGGGATCATCGCGCGCATGTAGCTGGGCCCGCTGACGGTGACCTGGCTGCGAACCAGCCAGAGAGATCCGGCGAAGACGACCGCCGCGCCAAGAAAAATGGCGATGTTCAGCACTTTGCTCGAATACATGGCCAGCATGAAGGACAGCATCACGATGGCCATCGTTGCCCCCATCAGGATGGCCATGTAGGCGCGCGTCTCGGAGAAGAAGAGATGCTCCCACGCGTAGGTGTTCAGATACATCAGGATGAACATGATGATCGTCGAAGTCGCGATCATCAGACCGAACCGAATATAGGACATGTCGCCTCCTCAATTGCCGTCAATTGAGTGTGAAACAACACTCCCGCGCTGGAGGGTTCCCCTTGGCCAACCTCGGGCCGGGTCTGGGGCCGACGGCTCAAACCCGTCGGAGCACAGCGAACTCGAAGCTCTGGGTCACGCCTCCCGGCGTCTCGTGCCTGTGCCTTCGCCGATCCACAAGCGAAAACTCGGGTGCGAAGAACTCCGACAACTCGTCCGCGGACCAGCGCCTAACCGGCAGGCCGCTGCACCGCTCGGGGCCGTCCGGCGCGAAGGTACCGATGATCGCCACGGAACCAGGTGCGGTGGCCGCCAGCAACGCCCGGCGATAGGCCGCCTGGCCGGTCTCCGAAACGAGGAAGTGCATCACGGCCCGATCGTGCCAGACATCCCAGTGACGGGCCGGGTTCCAGGTCGTGACATCGGCCACGATGAAGCCGACCTTTTCTGCCGACGAAGCGAGGCGCTTTCTCGCCCGCCCGAGCGCCGTTTCGGAGATGTCCAGGACCGACAGGTCGCGATAGCCCGAGGCAAGAAGCGCGTCGGCGAGGCGAGAGGTCCCGCCACCGACGTTGATGACCGATGCCGTGTTACCTCCGCCGTAGCGCTCTATCAGCTCAAGGCCTGGCTGCGGCTCTTTCTGGAACCAGGACACAGCCTCCTCGCCGTGCGACCCGTAGACCTCGTTCCAGTGCCCTCTGGCGCCGGTTCCCGTCATCGGACTCCCTCCGATGCGCCGACCGCCTCTTCCGGAACGTCCTGCGCCAGGTCCTCCAGGATCGGGCAATCCGGGCGGTGGTCGCCGGCGCAGGCATGCACGAGCTGGTCCAGCGTGGCGCGCATCGAGCGGAGCTGGGCGATCTTCGCGTCGATCTGCGCCAGGTGCTCCTCGGCGATGCGCTTGACCTGCGCGCTTTCGCGCCCCTCATCCTCGTACAGCGCTATCAGCGTGCGGCAATCCTCGATGGTAAAACCAAGCGCGCGGGCGCGCCCAAGGAAGGCCAGCTTGTGCAGGTCGCTCTCGCGGAAGCTGCGATAGCCGTTCCCGCTGCGCTGCGGCCGGATAAGGCGGATATCCTCATAGTAGCGGATCGTCTTGGCAGGCAGACCCGAGCGACGGGCCACGTCTCCGATGTTCATCTTACCCTCCTTCACTCTGCCGGGGCCGCCAGGGGCGCCCCGCCCCGGGGAGCCTGCGCCAGCCCCCGTTCGTCCATCGCGGGCGCCACCCGGCGCAACCGCAGCGCGTTGGTCAGCACGAAGACCGACGACAGCGCCATCGCCCCCGCCGCCAGCATCGGCGACAGCAGCACGCCGAAGGCGGGATAGAGCACACCCGCTGCCACCGGGATCAGCGCGGTGTTGTAGCCGAAGGCCCAGAACAGGTTCTGGCGAATGTTGCGCATGGTCCGACGCGACACCTCGAAAGCGTTGACCACACCGCGCAGGTCGCCCGACATCAGCACCACGTCGGCGCTCTCGATGGCGACATCGGTGCCGGTGCCGATGGCGATGCCGACATCCGCATGGGCCAGCGCGGGCGCGTCGTTGATGCCGTCGCCGACAAAGGCGATCCGCCGGTGGCCTGCCCGCAGCTCGTCCAGCGCGGCGACCTTGCCGTCGGGCAAAACGCCCGCGATCACGTGGTCGATCCCGGTTTCGCGGGCGATGGCCTCTGCCGTCTCGCGCTTGTCGCCAGTGATCATCGCGACCGTCAGCCCCTTCTCGTGCAGCGCGGCGATGGCGGCGCGGCTGGCGGGCTTTACCGGGTCAGCGACGCCGATCACCGCGGCAAGACGCCCGTCGATGGCCGCATAGAGCGCGGTGCGGCCGCGCGTCGCAAGCTCGGTCTCCCGCTCTGCCAGCGCGGCCGTGTCGATCCCATCGCGCCTCATGAAGCGGTCGGCCCCCACGAGGACCTGCGCCCCGTCGACGATGGCGCGCACGCCATGCCCGGTGACGGAGGTGAAATCGCCCGCCTCCGCCCGCGGTGCGGCCTCGGCCCGCGCGGCGCGGACGATGGCCTCGGCGATCGGATGTTCCGAGCGCTCCTCCACCGCCGCGATCTTGGAGAGCACGTCAGCGCGGGCAAAGCCCTCGGCCAGAACGAGGTCGGTCAGCTCGGGCCGCCCCTCGGTCACCGTGCCGGTCTTGTCGACCGCCACGACCTCCACCGTATCGAGCTGCTGCAGGGCGTCGCCCTTGCGGAACAGCACCCCCATCTCGGCCGCCCGGCCGGTGCCCACCATGATCGAGGTCGGCGTGGCGAGGCCCATGGCGCAGGGGCAGGCGATGATCAGCACCGACACGCCCGCGACCAGTGCCAGCGTCAGCGCCGGCGCGGGCCCGAAGACCAGCCAGACCAGCACGGTCAGCAGCGCCACCGACATGACGGCGGGCACGAACCAGAGCGTGATGCGGTCCACCAGCCCCTGGATCGGCAGCTTGGCACCCTGCGCCTCCTCGACCATGCGGATGATCTGCGCCAGCGTGGTGTCGCCGCCCACGCGCGTGGCGCGGAAGGTCAGGCTGCCCGCGCCGTTGACCGTGCCGCCGGTCACCGCGTCGCCCGGCCCCTTCTCGGCCGGGACAGGCTCGCCGGTCAGCATGCTTTCGTCGACGTGACCGCTGCCCTCGACCACCTCGCCGTCGACCGCGATGCGCTCGCCCGGACGCACGACGATCATGTCGCCCTGCGCCAGTTCGTCGACCGAGACCTCGACGCTTTCGCCCTCCCGCATGACCCGGGCGGTGCGCACCTGCAGGCCCAGCAGCTTCTGGATGGCCGCGCCGGTGCGCCCCTTGGCCCGCGCCTCCAGGAACCGGCCCAGCAGGATCAGCACCGCGATCACCGCGGCCGCCTCAAAATAGACCGCGCGCACGGCGTCGGGCAACAGCGTTGGAAGGAAAGTTGCCACGACCGAATAGAGATAGGCCGCGCCCGTCCCCACCGCGACAAGGCTGTTCATGTCCGGCGCGCCCTTCAGCAGGGCGGGAATGCCCTTGAGGTAGAAAATCCGCCCCGGCCCCACCAGCACCAGCGTCGTCAGCAGAAACTGCAGCACCCAGCTGGTCTGCTGGCCGATGGTCATGTTGATCCAGTGGTGGAAGGCGGGGAATACGTGCCCGCCCATCTCGACCACGAAGACAGGCAGCGCCAGCGCCGCGGCAAGCCCCATGCGGCGGGCAAGGCCGCGCGCCTCCTCGGCCTTGCGGGCGCTGCGCGCCTCGCCGCCGGCCGTCCCGGCCACCGTCGCCGGATAGCCGATCTCCCTGCTGGCCGCGATCAGGTCGGCCGGTGTGACGGCGCCCTCGACATAGCGCACCGTCGCGGTCTCGGCCGCGAGGTTCACGTTGACCTCCAGAACGCCTGGCACCGCGTCCAGCGCCTTGTCGACGCGCCCCACGCAGGAGGCGCAGGACATCGACTCGACGTTCAGCGTCACGCTGGCCGTGCGCGCCGGGTAGCCCAGCCTGTCGAGCGCCGCGACCGCCTCGGACAGGCGGTCGGGGCTGTCGACGCTCAGGCGGGCGGACTCGGAAGCAAGGTTCACGGACACGTCGTGCACGCCCCCCAGCGCTGTCAGGCCGCGGTCCACGCGACCGACGCAGGAGGCGCAGGACATGCCCTCGACGGACAGGGTAAATGATTTCGGCGCGGTCATGGCAGCCCCCTCGATTCCTTTGGACTGCCCTTCAAATGAGGGCTCCAGTTACTGGAAGGTCAAGGGTCCTGAAAAAGTTTTCCTGTCACCCGCCGAGGATCTTGACCTTCCCCCTGCTGGAACCCCATCTCTGCGGCATCGTCAAACCAAGGAGGGTCGGACATGGAATTCAGGGTTCCCGACTGAGTTGCGGCCACTGCACCGCCGCCATCGAGAAATCGGTCAAGGCGGCCGACCCGGCGGCCTCGGTCACCTGCGACCTGGGCGAGCGCCGGGTGACGGTCGACAGCGCGCTGACGCCGGACCGGATCGGCGCGGCCATCAGGGACGCAGGCTACGACCCGCAAACTGTCGCCGCCTGAGCCACTTCCCGCGCCGGCCAACCCCGGCGCGGGAGATGCCCTCACTCAGCGGCCCCGCGTGCTTCCGTCACCAGCTCGGTGAGCTGATCTTTCTCGACGAACCCTGGAACAAGCGCTTCGCCAATGACGAATGACGGTGTCCCGTTGAACCCGAGCGCCTGCGTCAGCCGCATCGAGGTTTCAATGTGCTCGGTGACTTCCGGGGCCTCCATGTCTTTTCTCAGCTGATCCAAGTCCAGACCGATCTCTTCGGCGACCCGCATGACCGAGACCTCTTCGGCGCGGCCGTCGATCCCCATCATCGCCCAGTGGAATTCCTCGTATTTTCCTTGTTCACGGGCCGCAAGCGCCGCCTTCGCGGCAAAGACAGACCCGTCGCCGAGGATCGGCCATTCGCGGTAGACGAGCCTGATTTTGGGGTCTTCCTCGATCAGCGCGCGGACCTCGAGTTTAACCTGGCGGCAATACGGGCAGTTGTAATCGAAGAATTCCACCACGGTCACATCGCCGTCCGGGTTGCCGAGTACGGGCGCGTTCGGGTCGCGCTCGATCAGGTCCCGCTGGGTGCGCATCACCTCCGCCTGGGTCTGGGCCTGGGCATCCGCTTGCTGCTGTTCGAGCAGCGCGACCGCCTCCATGACGATCTCGGGGTTTTCACGGATGGCCTCGAGGACCAGTTCCTTGACCCGCGCCTCGTCAAGCTCCTGCGAGAGTGCGGGCATCGGCAACAGGGCTGCCATTGCCAGCGCGAGCATCGGTTTCCTCAGGGTCATTTCAGTTCGCTCCATTGTCCGCTTTCGTTCGTTCAGCCTGGGCCTGTTTCACGTCCTCGGGCCAGGTCGACCGCATGTAGCCCAGCACGTTCCTGATCTGTTGATCCGTCAGTCTGTCGCCGAAACCGGGCATGCCACTGTCGAATTCCATGCCCTGCTGCGCCATCAGGGCCTCTCCGCCCAGCTTGGTGTAGTCGAACAGGACCCGGTCGGAGTGATGCCAGGTATGGCCCGTCTCGTCATGCGGGGGCGCCGGCAGACGCCCGTCGGGACCGGGAGAGCGCCAGTCGGGCTGGCCTTCAAGCTCGGCCCCGTGGCAGGATGCGCAGTTTTCCACATAGAGCGTCTTGCCTTGGGCGATGTCCACCGGCCCCGCGGCGTCATCCTCGTTCGGCCCCTGTCCGAGGACGAGCCAGATCCCTGCAGCCGCAAGAACGGCGAGGCCCGTCCCGATGACGGCGAGCCTCATGTCACCCGCACCCAGGTCGTCATGCCCGAGGCCGCATGGCTGAGCATGTGGCAGTGAAACAGCCAGTTGCCGGGATTGTCCGCGGTGAAGGCGATTTCGCGCGTCTCCCTGCCGCCGACGAGCACCGTGCCCCGCAGCGGTCCCAACGCGCCAGCTTCGGAGACCTCGCGGAAATGCATCCCGTGCAGGTGCATGGCGTGCGGAAAGACGGTGTCGTTGACGATTTCCAGCCGGACGGGCTCGCCCATGCTCAGGTCCGCCAGCGGCGTATCGGTCATTTCTGCCACGCCGTTGAATGCCCAGAACCGGCCCGCGGCCGCGAGTTCGCGGAAGCCCTTGCGTTCGCCGTCGAGGATGGCGGAGTCCATGCCCCCCATCGCGCCGCCCGACATGACGAGCCGCAGCGGCGTCGCCCCGGCAAGGTCCGGCCGGTCCATCTTCGGGTTCGGCGGCAGGGCCGCTGGCGCGGCGCGGCGCGCCTGGCTGGCGGTGCCCGAGACGGCGAATGCCACCTGCGAGAAATTCTCGGCATCGTCCACGTGCACCAGGTCGGCCGTGTCCCCTTCTCCGGCGATGACATCGACGATCAGGTCCGCCCGTTGCGCGGGTCCGAGGACGAAGACATCCTCCATCGGGGCCGGAGCGGGCAACGGCATCCCGTCCAAGGCCATGATCCAGGCCTCCAGCCCGGACAGTTTCAGCGGGAAGATCCGGGCATTTGAGGCGTTGATCAGTCGAAGGCGCAGCCGCTCGTGCCGGCGCGCCGGCAGCGTCAGGTTGTAGCGCCCGTTGGTGGTGACATAGTTCCCGGTGCGGCCGCCGTGGCTCATCATCATCGGGTGGTCGAAACTGTCGTCGATCTGGCCGGTCTCCGGGTTCAGCAACCAGTCGTCGAGAACCAAGACCTCTTCGCGGTCGACATCCGGCGCCTCGGCCTCCTCGACGATCAGCGGGCCGTGCAGCCCGCGTGCCACCTGCTCCCATGACCGATTGTGCGCGTGGTACCAGTAGGTCCCGGCATCCGGCGCGACGAAGTCGTATTCAAAGGTTCCGCCCGGCGCGACGGCCTCCTGCGTCAGGCCCGAGACACCGTCCATCACGTTGTCGATCCGGATCCCGTGCCAGTGGATCGAGCTGGCCTGCGGCAATTCGTTGGCAAAGCGCCGGCGCACTCTTTCGCCCTGCCGCACCCGGATTTCGCGTCCCGGGATGGTGCCGCCATATCCCCAGATCTCGGTCTGCGGGTAGCTTTCGGGCAGCAATTGAAGCCGTGCGACCTGCGCCGAGATCTCGGCGATGTCCTCGGCGGCGAGAAGCCCACGGGGGATGGCCGCGCCAAGCCCGGCCATCCCCGCCAGTTTCAGGATGTCACGCCTTGTGGATATCATGGTCTCATACCTTTCACAGCGGCGCTGACGATCCCCGCCTTTTCCTCAGTCAATCTCGGTGCGCCCTTCTTGCGCACCCCCTTCGTTCTCCACGAGGTCGCCGGCCCCGCCAACCTCCACGTCGAGCAGGTAGACCGCCATCGCCTCGCGGTCCTGCGGAGAAAGGAACCGCGTGCCTTCGCGAACGACCTCGGCCATGCTGCCGCCAAAGGCATCGCCAGAAGGGGTGAGGCCCGATTGCAGCGCATAGGAGAGCGACGAAATCGTCCATCCGTTCCGTTCGAGATCTTCGGTCTGGATGGACGGCGCCTTGCTGCCACCCGGAAGCTCGGAGTTGCCGGCAAAGACCGCGCCGAGGTCCCGGCCGCCGGCGAGGTTGCGCGGCGTGTGACAGGCCCCGCAATGCGCAGCACCGCGCACCAGTTCGCGACCCCTGTTCCACGCGTCGCTGCGATCGGGCAGTGGCTCGGTCTGGGGTTTGTAGAAGTAGGCAGCGCGCCAGAGTTTCAGCCCCCACCGCTGATCGAATGGAAAGCTGACGTCATGGTCTGGCGCGGCCTCGGCCACCGGCGCGACGGTCTGAAATGCCGCCCATAGATCAGCGATGTCCTGGTCCGAGAATTCGGCATAGAACGGATAGGGGAAGGCCGGGAAATAGGGCTCGCCATCTGGTCCAATCCCCTGCCGAACCGCTTTCGCAAAGCTTTCTACGGTCCAGTCGCCGATACCGTGCTCGCGGTCGGTTGTCAGGTTCGGCGGGAAGAACGTGCCGAAATCCGTCTCGAGAGGGGCGCCGCCCGCCAAGGGGGCACCCCCTTCCTCGAAATTCGAATGACACGCGATACAGCCGCTGGCGCGCGCCAGGTAGGCGCCCCTGTCGACGTTGCCTTCCAGTTCGATCGGCGCGGGTGCGCTGCCGACCGGCCATACGATCACCGCGGCCAGGGCAGCGGCGCCAAGCGCCCCCGCCCCGACCGGCCAATAGATTATCCGACGCATCCTCAGTCGTCTTCCGCCCGGAACCGCGAATGGCAGGCCGAGCAGACCTGCGTGGTCATGTTGAACGCCGCATCCGCCGGCATTTCGGCGATTTTCTCGGCGCTCATCATGCCGGAGGTCCCGGCGCCCATCATGCCCGAGCCGGAGCCCATCATGGACCCGCCTCCCATCATTGAGCCCCCGCCCATCATCGATCCGGCACCCGCGCTGCCGCCACCGGCCACACCGTTCCCGGCGGCGCCTTTCAGGCCCTCGGCGTAGACGTCAAGTTGCCGGGCAAGCTCCTCGAACCGCTCCCAGTCCGTCCAGATCACGTCCTTGGCTTCGGAGGGCGCCCCGGCGGAGCCTTCCGGGAATAGATCGGTCAGGGCCTCGCCAGAATGCGCCTGAAAAGTGCGCGCGGCCTCGCGCATCACCTCCGCCTCATACTCGGCCTCCCCCTGCATCATCGGCGTGACCGTCTTTACGGCGTCGCCCATGGCCATCATCGCTTCCATACGTTCCTTGACGACGCCGGTCGCGCCGCCGTGGGCAAGCGCCGCCGCCGCCGTTCCGGTCACGGCGATTGCTGCCAGAATTGTTGTTCTCTTCATCGTGTCGATACTCCGTCGTGCTGAATTCCTGTTCCGTGCGTTGTTCAGGAATGCCGTCGCGGCGGCGGGAGATCCATGTCGGGACGAATGTCGTCGTCCAAGTGGAACGGCGTGAGGTATACCGCTGCCGTCAGGAATTCAGGCGGAGTGATGTCCCCCGCCAGGATGAATACGGCCAGCGTGAAACAATCGAGTCCCGGATGGCAATGTCCCGGCGCGGCTTCGTCCCGCTGGTGGACCGGTGGCTCAAGTCCATCAATAGAGACCGCGCCCCCCGCAGGCGCGTGATCGTCCGGGTGGGCCGGTGCGATAGCCGGAAGGGCCGCGAACAGCATCACGGCAAGCAGGACCAACGCGGTCATCAATCCGTTCGCGTGCCGCCAGACCATCATTCGATCCCGTTTGCCCGCTGCAGTGCGCGGACATAGGCCACGACCATCTTCACGTCGCCTGGCGTGACGCCTTCAACCGGAGGCATGTTGCCGAAATCCCAGTGATGCGAGCGCACCCCGTTCTGAGCCGCCGCGACGAATGCCATGTCGGAATGATGGTTGGACTCGTAGATCTTGTGGACGAGGGGCGGCGCCACCCCGTTCTGTCCCGCCGCATTCTGACCGTGGCAGGCTGCGCACTTGGCCTCGAAGATCGTTTTTCCAAGTCTGGCGTTGCCGGAAAGCTCTTCCGGCAGGCTGACCTCCGCAATCGGAGCGCCCTCGGCAACCTCACTGATGTCAGGCGGTATCATCGAATGCCCCGTCGGCGCGGCCGCGGGCTGCAGGAACTGCCAGCCCGCAATTCCGATCCCCCCGGCCAGAACGACGGCCACCATCGCGGTCAGCTTGTCCATGTAACTGTCTTTCTGTCTCTTTCCGAAATTCAGATGAGCTTGACCTGGGTTCCCACGGGTGCCCTGTCATACACTTCCTCGATCTGCCGGTTGTAGAGGCCGATGCAACCGCTCGACGAGCGACGCCCGATCTTGCGCGTGTCCTGCGTGCCGTGGATCCGGTAGAACTGCCACGAGAGATAAAGCGCGCGCGTGCCGAGCGGATTGCGCGGGTCGCCGCCTTCGACGTAGACGGGCAAGGTCGGATCGCGCTCCCGCATCGACGCCGTAGGGCCCCAGCCGGGGTTCTTACGCTTTTCGACAACCTCGGTGTAGCCGCGGCGGGTGAGGTCCTCGGTCAGCGGGACGGAGGTCGGGTAGATGCGCATCTCGCCCTCTTCCGTCCAGTGCTGGAGCATCCTTGACGTCGTGTCTGCGATGATGATGCCGTTTCCGATCCGATCGAAGTGGTCGCGCCAACGATGCGTGCGGAACGATGAAATATTGCGCCGCGCGCCGTCGGCGTGAACGATTGCCGGGGTCGCGATCAGGGTGAGCGCACCCGCGATCAGCTCACGCCGGCTCAGTCTGATCGAACGGTCTGCCTTCATCTGCCTGCGTCCTGCCTGTTCCGCGAAGATGAATACCCGAGAATGTGCATGCGACAACCTGACAAGCCCGCGAGAAATGTATCGGTTTGTATCCTTGACCTTCCACTGCGGAAGGGCGGCAGATGAAACGACGATTTTTGAAGGATGGACCGACCATGATACACGCAGATCGACCTGGCAACCTCCAGGGAAAGAAGCTCATGCGATATGGAATGATGGCCTGCTGCGCGGTCATGCTGGTTCCCATCGGGGCGTTCTTCGTCGCGGGAGGTAACGCTTCCGGTCTCTGGGCGAATGCCGAGGTTTTCGCCCCGCTGATCCTGTGCGCCGGCGCCCATTTCGTCATGCACAGGATGACGGGCAAGTCCTGCCACGGGGGCGGGGAGACAGATCGCAAGCTGCTCCCGGCGCCCGTTCCTGTTGCCCTCCATCGGCCAGCGATCGAAAATCGGACGGGGAGCCGAGGTGTCCGCGCCACAAGCCTTGAAAGTTAGCGCGTTGCTATTTGTGCTCGGCGGATGCTCGACCTCGCTTTCCGAATGTTTTCGCGATACCGGCGTGATGTCGACCCGGGAAGAGGGGATCGCGCTTTCCAGGGGGTGTCGCGTGGCGGGCGGAACCGGCACGGACCTGCGGACGCTCGAATGCGAAGATGGCCGCCAGGGCTTTCTGATTAGGCCATGAGCCGACCGAGGCGAGGATGACAGGTATCACGAGAAGGCGCATTATTGCCGTCGGTGGCGTCGTGGCGATCGGCGCGGGCTATTCCTTCGCGCGGAAGTTCGCCGGTCACTTCACCCCACCGCCGGAATTCGAGCCAATCTCGGACCCGGCCGGATTTCGCCGTGTTTCGGGCGGGTCGAGCAGCCTCGGGGCAAACCCTTTTGCGGGACTGGACGGGACGTCGGAGGAATCCTCCGGTCTCCCGGTGACGGAAGTGAGGGACAGCATCTGCACCGCGCTATACGGCGAAGAGCCGTTGGCGCCAGGAACGGTGCCTGTAGCATCGTTTTCGGATTTCTATTGCCCCTATTGCAGGGTTCAGACCAAAGAACTGGCGCGTCTCGAAGACCGGATGGGGGACAAAATTAGGGTTGCGTGGCACGAGTTGCCTCTCCTCGGCGAGGCATCGCTTCTCGCATCCAGGGCAGCGCTCGCCGCGAAACGACAGGGGGCCTACGTGCGCTTCCAGGAACGCCTGATCTCGACACCCTTCCGCGCCAACCCAGGCTATCTCAAAGCACTATCCGAGGAAATCGGCATAAGCTACTCGCGGTTGACCGCCGACATGAGCAGCGACGATGTGGGTCATGACATCCAGGTCAGCGCGGCACTGGCTGACATTTTCGGATTTGTCGGCACCCCGGCGCTGGTGATCGGGAGGACGGTCATCCAAGGCCAGGTCGGTGCAGCGACCCTGAAAAGGATTATCGAACTGGAACGCGCTGACGGATGGTCACAGGTATGCTGAAGACGTTCCGTTCCGCCATTATTGTTGTGGTCACGGCGGTCGGACTTGCTCCGGCCGCGCAGGCTGCATCTTCGGAAAAATTCGACTCCCCCGCCCTCACCGCGCGCCTGATCGCCGCCCAGGACGGTGTGCCACAAAGTGGCCGCACACTTTCAGCGGGTCTGGACCTTCAGCTTGGCGACGGCTGGAAGACCTACTGGCGGTCGCCGGGCGAAGTCGGCATCCCCCCATCGGTGGACTGGACAGGATCGAAGAACGTCTCGGAGGTGGAATTCCTCTGGCCCGCCCCCGAACGCTTCACGGCCTTCGGCATCGAGAACTTCGGCTACCACGGCGAAGTCGTATTTCCGCTCCGGATCGAACTCGCTCGGCAAGGAGAAGCAGCAAGGCTCCAAGCCAAGGTCTCTCTGCTCGTCTGTTCCGACATTTGCGTGCCTCAGGATTTTGACCTGAGCCTCGATCTGCCCGCCGGCAACGAAATCGATCAGCCGACCGCTGACCGGATCGCCGGTTTCCTCGCACGTGTTCCGGCCAAGGGGGACGGCATCGGCATCGAACAAGCACTCGTGCATCTCGACGATAAGACCAGCGCACTTACCGTATCGCTCCGCAGCGCGACACCGTTCAAGGACCCGGACGTCTTTCCGGAACTCCGGCGCAGGCAACGCGCTCGGCAAACCCGAAATCCGGCTCGGCGACGGCGGGCGCAGATTCTGGGCGACTCTGCCGGTCCTTTCAACCGACGACACGACGCTTCACAATCCGGTCCTCACCGTGACCGACGGGCCGGACCGGGCCTTCACCATAACACCGAACCGTGCCGCCGAGGCCCCTGCCCCGCCTTTCAGCATCACGGCCGTGTCCCCTGGCATCGAAACCCTGATCTGGATCGCGTTGGTCGCTTTCCTCGGAGGGCTGATCCTGAACGTCATGCCATGCGTGCTACCGGTCCTTTCGATAAAACTCTCCACGGTCATCAAGCACGGCGAGCAGGATAGGCGAACGGTGCGCGCGGGTTTCCTTGCCGCAGCCGGGGGTGCCCTGACATTCATGTGGGGCTTGGCGCTGATCCTCTTCTTGTTGCAGCGGGCCGGTGTCGTGGTCGGCTGGGGACTGCAATTCCAGAACCCCCTGTTCCTCTCGGCGATGGTGTTGCTGCTGTCGGTCTTCTCGGCGAATATGCTGGGCGGTTTCGAGTTCAGCCTGCCTTCCGGCCTGCAGACGCGGCTGGCGAATGCCGGACGCGGGCACGGGCATGCCGCGGATTTCCTGACCGGCATGTTCGGCGCCGTCATGGCAACGCCCTGTTCGGCCCCGTTCCTCGGGACGGCCATCGCCTTTGCGCTGGCCGGACGCGGCATCGACATCTTCATCGTCTTCACCAGCCTCGGGATCGGGTTGGCCGTGCCGTACCTCCTGGTCGCCGCCGTGCCGGGCGCCGTGGCGCTCCTGCCGAAGCCCGGGCGCTGGATGGGGGCGTTGAAGATCGCCCTTGGAATTTTCCTCGTGGCGACCGTGGCCTGGCTTCTCTGGGTGCTGGCCGGGGTGGCGGGGACAGCCGCCGCAGTCACCGCAGGCGGGCTGTCGTTGATTCTGGCGGTCGCTCTCTCGGTCCGGCGCCTCCCCCCTCTCGCGCGATGGCCGATCGTCGCAACCTGCGCCGGGCTGGCACTGATCACCGTCCCTCGTCTGATCGAGCCGGAGGCGACCGAGCTGGCGGCCTCGTCCCTCCACTGGGAAACCTTCGACCGGGCCGAAATAGCGCGGCGCGTGTCGCGCGGCGAGGTCGTCTTCGTTGATGTGACGGCCGACTGGTGCCTCACCTGCAAGGCCAACAAGGCCCTCGTGATCGAGCGCGATCCGGTGCTGACGGCGCTGCGCGCCGAGGGCACTGTCCCGATGCAGGCCGACTGGACGCGACCGGACGAGAGCATTTCACGCTATCTCGAAAGTTTCGAGCGCTACGGCATCCCGTTCAACGCCGTCTACGGCCCCGGCGCGCCCGATGGAATCGTGCTGTCGGAAATCCTGTCGAGCGATGCGGTGATAGATGCTCTGCGCTCCGCCACGGGCAACCGGACGACCACGACTGGCCTGTTAGATCAAGACTGGTGATCGCCCGACACTAAGCGGATGCCACCCGGCATTGGCACGGGTGGACTGCAACGTTTGGCTTATCCCGCGTGGTTTGCCAAGTGAGCAGGAACCCGGCGAAGAGCAGAAGCGCACCACCGTAGACGGTGCTCGCCGCCGGTGTTTCCGCAAGGATGAGGAAACCGAGCAGGGTCGCCACGACCGGCGAGACGATGATGTCGATCAGAGAATAGACATTGGCGTTCAGCGTCTTTAGGACCAACGATATCCCGAAATAGGCGAAGCCCGTCGAGACGAGACCCAGCGCCAGAGCCCAGATGCCGGCAGGGACGCCGGCCTCCGCCGTGGAAAAGACTTGTCCGGGGCCAAAGATCAGCACCGAAGGGGCAAGGATCAGCGCGGCCACCAGCATCGACCAGGCGATATCGTTTCCGGTCTCGGATTTTCCTTCGTGCCGCATGTAGGTAACCATCGCCGCATAGACCGCTCCATCGGCCAGCGCCACGAGATTGCCGAGCATGTGTCCACCGGACAGCGGCTTGGCAAGAACGATGCCGAAGATGGCGATCCCGAAGGTCAGGACGTTCCCCAATGTCGCTTTTTCTTTCAGGAAAATGGCCGAGAAGATGAACGTGAAAAACGGCGCGACACTCCAGAAAATCACGGCGTTCGCGATGGGAACAAGCGTCATCGCCACGTTGAACACACTGATCTGGGCCGCGATCAGGGCCCCGACGATCAAGGTGTCGGTCATGTTTCCCCAAGGCGGCCGCAGTGGCGCGCGATTGAGGACGGGCATCGTCAGCATGAGGAATCCCGTCGCCGTCAGCAGCGCATAGAAGTTCAGGGTGTGGATGGGGATCAGTCCTCCGGTGAGCTTGACGAATATGCCGATCGTTGCCTCGGAGACTGTGATTAACGCCAGAAGAAAGAGGGTGCGCATGAGACCTCCGGACCTAAGCAGACAGTGCCCGGGCCGCCCAGCACATGTCGCAGACGGAGTCGCCGTGCGACAGCGTGTGCGGACGACGGTAATGGCCGCGCGAGGCATCGCGTGCGATCAGGTCGGCGCCCGGCCAGTCGTAGGTGCACCAGCTCCGGCGGAAGCTCTCCAGCGCGTCGGAATCGCCCTCCGCTTCGGCCACCCGCCGGACGAAACTCTGGGGCGGGCAGCAGGTGAAATGGGTGAGGAGGTCATCTCCCTCGCGCCGCGCTTGCACCTCGTATCCGGGCGCTCCGGGGGCGCTGAAGGGAAAGACCAACAGTATTCGGATGGTCCACCGCAGGCGCCGGCCGGGATCCCTCGTCGCGAGCCGCACGGGCAGAGAGGTGAGGCTCAGCATCCTGCGGTAGATATTCCAGCCGAGGTCGGCCACCACCTGTCGCGCGCTCTCGGGCGAAATGCCACATTTCCGTAGGGCGCGGTCGGCAGTGACGGTCCAGACCGCCATTTCGACCATCAGCCGGTTGCCGAAGCGGTCAAGCTCGTCGAACCGCGCGTGCCGGCGAAGAGCAACCGCTTCCGCGTCCATTGCGGCCAGGCAGGCACGGATTTCAGGACCGATCCAGCGGATCGGGCGGACCTGCATGTCCGTCATCTCCCGGTTGGCAATCCCGCTGCGCGCCGCACGCCTGACGGTCTGACGGATGACCTGTCGCGCGACACGAAGCCGAAGTGACGGCTGCGGACCTCGTGCCCTTACGGTCATGGTTTACCTCCTGTCTCGGCAGGGTCCCTGGTCACGTCGATCTTCTCGGCGCCGCTCTCGTCCAGGCATCGGGTTTCGATCTGAAGAGTGACGAAGAAGAACCCGAAATCCGCTTTCAACATCTTGTGCGCCTCCTTGAGAAGCGCCTCGGAATCGGCGTCTTGCGAAACCCTCAGATGTCCGGAAAACACGTTGCGCCCGCTGGTCAGCGTCCAGGCGTGGACATGGTGTGCATCCCGCACCCCGTCCATTGCCTCCAGCGTCTCGATCACCCCTCGCAAATCCACCTCGGCGGGCGTGCCTTCCATCAGCAGCCGCGCCGCGTCGCGCAGGACGCCCCAGCTCGCCCATAGCAACACAACCCCGAATGCCATGCCGAGGATCGGGTCGATCAGCAGGAATCCCGTGAACTTGATGACCAGCGCCGTGACGATGATCAGAAGGCTTCCGACGAAGGTCTGGATGATGTGCCAGAGAGCCCCACGCACGTTGAGATCTGTCTTGCTTTGTTTCCAGATCAGCCAGAGCGAGATCACCTCGGTGAAGAGCCCGCCCGCGGCGGCGATCAGCATCGGCCCGGTCGGCAGGTCTATCGGTGACCCGAGGCGCATCGCGGCCATGTAGATGACGACCAGCGCCATGCCGAGCAGAAAGCCACCGTTGACCAACGCACCGATGATTTCCGAGCGATACCAGCCGAAACTCAAGGATACGTTTGCCGGGCGCTTGGCAAGCCGCGCCGCGGCGATTGCGACCAGCACGCCGCCGACAGCCGAAAAGGTATGGAACGCGTCCGAGATCACCGCGATCGACCCGGTCCACAAGCCGATGCCCATCTCGATCACGAAATACACGCCCGTCAGCCAGGCCGAAATTGCCATGCCCCGACCGCCCGAAGGCATGTGGCCGGCGTGCGGGTTGCCATGCGAACTCATCGCTCTCTCCTCCTTGCGGTGTCCTTCCCCATCGATCCAGCGGCCAGCCGCCTTGTCCGGCAGGTGACCGCAGCAGATCCTTAAAAAGGCCATCTCAGGCCCCTTCGGCACTACCTCACCCCTGGAGATCCCGGAGAGCGTTCTCGACGACCTGTCTTCGAGGGTCGTCTTGAGCCGCGGCTTCCAGCAGTTCCTGCGCACGGCTGTAGGCCTCGATGGCGTTCTTGCGCTCGTTCAGGACCTTGTAGGCATTGCCAAGTCTCATCCATCCGTCCAGGTCGTCCGGTTCCGCTTCCAGCCGGGATGCGAGACGATCAATCATCGACCTGATAAAGTCGGCTCTGTCGCCCTCGGACATGTCGCGCGCTGCCGCAACGTCTGCGGCACTGGGACCGCGCGGGGCTTCGGACACGTAGTCAGAGATGGCGACGCGCGGCTGCCCGGTC
>Ga0310345_10002787_pt1 | contig 17240 bp, 14 predicted proteins | sample HC15DNA20500_MG_FD_204667 | JGI IMG/M metagenome (GOLD analysis project Ga0310345, IMG submission 204667) | Marine microbial communities from station ALOHA, North Pacific Subtropical Gyre - HC15-DNA-20-500_MG | ecosystem: Environmental > Aquatic > Marine > Oceanic | place: Pacific Ocean: North... | reverse complement strand
CTTCAGCTTTCGCGGGATAGTTTTTGTTGCCGCAAGTGTGCTGGCCTTCGCCGGCGCCATTCAGCCGCTGGGCCTTGTGCCCGCTGTCGCCATCACCTCGTTTCTGCTTTCGCTAGCAGACAGGGATTTTCGATTGGTTCCCTCGCTGGCTGCCGCGGCCGCGCTCTCGCTGTTTTCGTGGGCGGTGTTCTCCTGGGCACTGTCCTTGCCATGGCCGGCTTTCGGCCATCTGTTTCGCTAGTTTCGGCCTTACTGCATGGACCTCTTCTCCAACCTGGCCATTGGTTTCGAAACCGCCTTTCTGGCTTCAAACCTGATGTATTGCTTCGTCGGAGTATTGCTCGGAACGTTGATCGGTGTGCTACCGGGGCTTGGCCCGCTCGCGACCATATCCATGCTGCTGCCGATCACGTTTGGACTTCCGCCGGCTTCTGCGCTCATCATGCTGGCCGGCATTTACTACGGTGCGCAGTATGGCGGCTCGACCACCGCTATTCTGCTGAGACTGCCGGGTGAATCCTCTTCCGTTGTAACCGCTCTCGACGGGCATGAAATGGCCAAGCAGGGCAGGGCGGGAACCGCGCTGGCAACAGCCGCTATCGGCTCGTTCATCGCGGGTACCGTCGCCACTTTCCTGGTTGCATTATTGTCACCCCCACTTGCGGCGGTGGCACTGAAATTTGGTGCGGCGGAATATTTCTCCCTAATGCTGCTGGGCCTTGTCATTTCGGTTCTGCTTGCCTCGGGGTCGATCCTGAAAGCCATGGCCATGGTCGTGCTCGGCATTCTGCTTGGGCTGGCCGGACAGGACGTCAACACCGGTACATTCCGCTTCACTTTCGGCATTCCCGAACTTGCGTCCGGCTTCAGCTTCCTGGCCCTTTCGATGGGCATATTCGGTCTCGGCGAAATCATGCGAAACCTGGAGACCGAGACCTCGCGTACACTGGTCGCCAACAAAGTCCGCGGTCTCATCCTCACGCGGGAGGATTGGCGCCGGATCATCGCGCCCGTCCTGCGTGGCACGGGGCTGGGGTCCGCACTTGGCATTCTCCCGGGAGGCGGAGCGGTTCTTTCGTCATTCGTCTCCTATTCGGTGGAAAAACGTGTCGCCCGCGACCCGTCAGCTTTCGGGAAGGGCGCCATCGAGGGTGTGGCAGGACCGGAAAGCGCCAACAACGCCGGTGCCCAGACCTCGTTCATCCCGATGCTGACGCTCGGAATTCCTTCCAATCCCGTAATGGCGCTGATGATCGGCGCGCTCATCCTGCAGGGTATCCAGCCGGGACCGAACGTCATCTCGGCGCGGCCGGAACTGTTCTGGGGCGTCATCGTGTCGATGTGGATCGGCAATCTGATGCTGGTGGTACTCAACCTTCCCCTGATCGGCATTTGGGTGCGCATTCTTACCATTCCATACCGTTTCATTTTTCCGGCAATCGGCGTGTTTTGCTGCCTGGGCGTCTACAGCGTTTCGAACAACGCCTTTGATGTGGTCAGCATGTGCGTGTTCGGGCTGGTCGGCTACCTCTTGCTCAAGCTTGAATGCGAGCCTGCACCGCTTCTGCTGGGATTTGTGATCGGTCCGCTAATGGAGGAAAACTTCCGCCGTGCAATGCTGATCGCCAGAGGCGACTGGTCGACATTCGTCACGCGGCCGATCTCACTGGGCCTGCTCGTGGTTTGTGTTCTTGCGCTGCTGGCCGTCCTCAGCCCTGTTCTGCGCAAGCGGCGCGAGGAAGCCTTTACCGAAACATAAGACTTTCCGCATTGCGGAGAAATTTTCGCTTGCCGGCAAGACTTGCTGTGCTAGTTTGACTTCAAACGCTGCGGGTCGTCGATCTCTGATCGACCGAGCCTGGCGGCAACATGCGATCCAATCCCGAGGAGGCTTCGATATGAACGTAGCAAACAAACCCGCGCGCCCCTCCCATCCATTCCTGGATGGCAAGCCGAAACAGCTCCTGATCGACGGCAAATGGGTGCCGGCGGCATCGGGCAAGACCTTCGAGACAATCAGTCCTATCGATGGCGCCTCGCTTGCCGAGATTGCCGATGGCGGGCAGGAAGACATCAACCGCGCCGTCGAGGCGGCACGAAAGACATTTGAGGGCCCCTGGCGCAAGACCAGTCCGTTCGACCGCCAGGCAATGCTGCTGAAGCTCGCCGATCTCGTCGAAAAGGACTTCGATAACCTCGCGGTCCTCGATTCACTGGATATGGGCGCGCCGATCGGTTTCACCGGTGGCCGCAAGAACCGCAATGTCGGGCTTCTGCGCTATTTCGCCAGCTCGGTGATGATGTTCCACGGTGACACCACGGAAAACTCGCTGCCCGGCGAATTCTTCACCTACACGCTGAAGGAACCTATCGGAGTGGTGGGAGCGATCATCCCGTGGAACGCGCCGCTTAGCGCCGCCATCTGGAAGATTGGCCCGGCGATCGCCACCGGCTGCACCGTAGTGCTCAAACCCGCCGAAGAAGCCTCGCTCTCGCCGCTGCGGCTTGGCGAACTGGTCATGGAGGCGGGTATACCCCCCGGCGTGATCAATATCGTCACCGGACCGGGCGAAACAGCAGGTGCGGCGTTGGCTGCGCATATGGGCGTCGACAAGGTCGCGTTCACCGGATCGCATGTGACCGGGCAGAAGATTGTCCAGGCCTCTGCCGGCAACCTGAAACGACTGACGCTGGAACTGGGTGGCAAGTCGCCGGACATCGTGTTCGCCGACGCCGATCTCGATATAGCCATTCCCGGTGCCGGAATGGGCGTCTTCATCAACTCCGGGCAGGTGTGTAGCGCGGGAACCCGGCTGTTTGTCGAGCGCCCGATCTATGACGAGTTCGTCGAGCGTGTTGCCGATTTTGGCAGCAAGCTGAAGGTCGGGCCATCGCTTGATCCCGAAACACAAATTGGGCCGCTTGTGTCGAGCACACAGCTTGATCGTGTCACCAGCTATCTGGACACCGGCAAATCGGAGGGTGCAAGGGCGGTCTCAGGCGGCGCCAGAATCACTCAGGGCGATCTTGCCAGCGGATTTTTCGTCCAGCCCACCGTCTTTGCCGACGTCAATGACGACATGAAAATCGCGCAGGACGAGATCTTCGGTCCCGTGCTGTCGACTTTCACTTTCGATGACATGGACGATCTGGTGAAGCGTGCCAACTCGACCATGTTCGGTCTGGGGAGCGGGGTTTGGACCCGTGACGTGAACAAGGCGCACAAGATGGCCGGTGCAATCCGTGCCGGCAATGTGTGGGTCAACTGTTACGGCGCGATGGACGTCCAGATGCCGTTCGGTGGCTACAAGATGAGTGGTTACGGGCGGGAGTCGGGCCGCGAGTCGCTCGACGCCTATCTGCAGACCAAGGCTGTCTATATCAAGACCGGCTAGCACCGCCGGATGGCAGCCATACGCCGGTGCAATGCCCGCATTGGACAACGAAACGCCGCGGTAACGCCGGCGCGGTGTCGCGTCCCTTCACATTTTCCCTGTCCCGGTATGAGATCAGTTTATGAGTGACGAGGTGGACTATCTCATCGTCGGAGGAGGTTCGGCCGGATGCGTTCTGGCGAGCAGGCTGTCCGAAGATGAGAGCAACAAAGTAGTGCTGATCGAGGCGGGCGAGGATACCCCGCCCGGAATGGTGCCCGACGAGATTGCCGATGCCTACTGGGTGCGGGCCTATCTCAACCAACGTTTCCTGTGGAACGATTTGAAGGTCACCACGCAGGCGCGGCCGCACAACCAGCCGCCGGGCGAGGCGCCGCCATTGCGCCGCTACGAGCAGGCGCGAGTTCTTGGAGGTGGCTCCTCGATCAACGGCCAGCTTGCCAATCGCGGTTCGCCAAATGATTACGACGATTGGGAACGCCGGGGTGCGAAGGGCTGGAACTGGGAAAGCGTCTTGCCCTTCTTCAGGAAGGTGGAGCGCGATCTCGACTATGACGGCCCGTTCCATGGTAATGCGGGACGGATCCCGGTCACGCGCGTCATGCCCGATCAATGGTGCGGTCATGCAAAGGCCGCCGCCCAGGCTTTCGCTGATTCAGGCTATGAGTACCTGCCCGATCAGAATGGTGAATTCCGTGAAGGCTATTTTCCGATCACCATGTCGAATGCCTATGACCGCCGCGTTTCCTCGGCGATCGGCTATCTCGACGCCGGTGTGCGCCAGCGCAAGAACCTCACCGTTCATACTCAGACGCATGTTGGCCGGCTCTTGTTCGACGGCAGGCGCTGCATCGGCGTGGAGGCGCACAGGGATGGCGCGGCATTCGAGATACGAGCCCGTGAAGTCACCCTTTCTGCAGGAGCAATTCATTCGCCGGCAATGCTGCTGCGCGCCGGCATCGGGCCGGCGGGCGAGTTGAAGGAGCAGGGTGTAGAGGTTCGCGCTGACCGCCCCGGGGTTGGCAAGGGGCTGCAGGATCATGCCGCAGTGATCGTTGCGGCGTTCGTGCAACCGGACGCACGCCTGGACCGGCGCATGAAACGCCATTCGGTTCTGGGCCTGCGCTATTCTTCGCAAGTGCCGGAGACACCGTCCGGTGACATGTTCATGGCCGTGTTGTCGAAGTCGACCTGGCATGAGGTTGGCCGCCAGCTTGGCTCCTTCCTGGTATTCGTGAACAAGCCGTTCTCCGAGGCAGGTGAGGTCCGCTTGCAATCGCCCGACTGGCGCCGCGAGCCACAGGTCGATTTCAACCTCCTGTCTGACTATCGGGATGTGACGCGGCTATTGGATGGCGTTCGTTTTGCCGCCGGCCTGCACGAGAAACAGGGGCTCGCCGAGGTCACCGACCCGCCTTTCCCGGCATATTACAGCGAACGCGTGCGCAAATACTTCGCGGTAAACCGTACCAATGCCGCCATGACATCGGTTCTGGCCAAGTTGCTGGATGGCCCTGCGCCGCTACGGCGCTGGTGTATCAATAATCTCATGCTCGAGCGCTACGACATGGCGGGCGTGCTCGGCAATCAGGAGACGGGCGAAAGCTTTGTACGCGAGGCTGCGACCGGGGTTTGGCATGCGACCTCATCGTGCAGGATGGGAGCAAGCGACGACCGCAAGGCGGTAACCGACGAAGAAGGACGCGTCTATGGCGTCGAGGGATTGCGGGTCGTAGACGCTTCGATCTTCCCTGCAATCCCCTGCGCGAACACCAATTTCCCGACGATGATGGCGGCCGAGCGTATCGCCCATGCAATAAGGGAAGCCGGATGATCCCCGGGCCAATTCCGGGCGCAGATGTCGGCGCGATCGCGTCGGTCGAGGCCATTCATATAGCGGTGCCTTCGGTCTATGGCGGGCCGCCGCCGAAGCGCCCGCCGCAATGGCCGCTGCTGCACCAGCTCCTCCTGAGGGTTGAAACCGACAAGGGTCTCATTGGTTGGGGAGAGTCGTTTGGCCACACCTCGTGCGCCACCACCCGCACCGCCGTTGAGACATTGGTAGCGCCCTTGTGTATCGGCAAGCGTTCGGATGAGTTCGCTACGCTTGCGGAACATCTGCGTCGAAGTCTCCACACGTTCGGGCTGGATGGTCCCCTTGCCTATGCGATTTCAGGCATCGAGATTGCGCTGTGGGATATCGCTGCCAAATCACGCCAACAGCCCCTGTTCGCCCTGCTCAACGATGGCGAGGGGCAGCGCAATGTACCCGCCTATGCGAGCCTGTTGCGCTACGACGATCCGCAATTGGTCGGGCAGGCCGCAGCAGATGCGGTCTCTCGCGGGCACCATGCGGTCAAACTGCACGAGGCCAATGTAGAATCGGTTGCGGCGGCGCGTGAAGCATTGGGCCCTGGCGTCGCCCTGACACTCGACGTCAATTGCCGCTGGTCGCAGGATGAGGCGGTTGAAACAGCCCGCAAATTGAAGCGCTATGACCTCGCATGGATCGAGGAACCGTGCTGGCCGCCACACCCCGAACATCTCGCAATGATCGGCGAGAAATCCGGTGTGCCGATGGCCGCCGGTGAGAATGCCGGCTCACTGGCTGAACTCGAGCGGATCGCGGTGCAGGGACGCGCGAGCTATCTGCAGCCCAGCGTGACGAAACTTGGCGGGGTGAGCGCGCTGCTTGCCGCAAACGAGATTGCACGTCGCCATGGCGCGCGCGTTGCCACACACTCTGCCTATTTTGGTCCCGGGCTGGCCGCCACACTGCATTTCTGTTCGGCGTTCGGTCTGGATTGCGAATGGTATGACTGCCGTCTCGAGGCGAATGTTGCGGGCCTGCTGCCCCGCTACGGAGCATTCGAAATCCCCGGTTCTGCGGGTCTGGGCGTCAAGGTCGATGAAGATCTGCTCCGCGATTACCGGCTGTCCTGATTCGGTGGTTTGCGGAGTTGACAAAGCGATGCCCTTGTCTAGAATTCCGTATATTGGAATTTTTTCCGATATGCGGAAGAAGAATTGCGCCCTGTAATATTGAGGGCATGGCGGCAGGTAACAGCGTAATGCGTCGATTTTTAAAGGCCGGATATGCAGCGGGAGGACCGCATGGCCGCTAGCATGGCCTCCAGTATCGGCTCGAAAATCGCCATAGTAGGCATCGGCAGGGCCATGGCTCATCGATCCGATGCGGAGCGCAAGACACCCTTGCAGTTGGGCGCGGCTGCCGCTGTAGACGCCATGCGTCAGGCAGGGATTGAGCGCCGTGACGTGGGCGCGCTTTTTACCGGTCGTACCCCGCAATCCTACATGGTCCTGCAGTACAACCAGTCGCTGATGAACGAACTCAAGATCGGCCCGACCTTTTGTAGCGAAATGACGGCGCACGGCGCTGGCGCCCTCGGCGGGTTGCAGATGGCCGCACTGGCTCTGGAGGCCGGAATTATCGACCACGCGCTAGTGGTGACCAACGAGGCGAGCGGCATCTGGATGGACCAGGTCGGATCGAACGCCTCCTGGGAAGGGGATCTGCAGTTCGAGGCCGGTTATGGCGCTACTACTCCGGCCCTCTATGCCCAGTTTGCGTGCCGTTACATGCACGAATATGGAATCACGCCGCAAATGTGCGCCCGCAGCGCCGTGGAAAACCGGCGGTGGGCGCTGGATCATCCTCATGCCGCGATGCGTAACAAGGGTGCGATCACGGTCGACGATGTGATGTCGTCGAGGATGATCGCCTCGCCGCTGAGATTGCTCGACTGCGCCGTCTGGTATCCCGGCGGCATTGCGACAGCCATGGTTCTGGCTCGCGCACAAACCGCGAAAGACCATCACGAGGAGGCCACCTACATTTCCGGCTTTGGCCAATGCAGCACACATGAATGGGTGGGCGAACGCATGGGTTCAAGCGGTTACGAACCTATTGGCGATGAGCCCGACCTGATCAATACCGGCGCGAGCGTCTCGGCAAAGCAGGCGTATGAAATGTCAGGGCTTGGAGCCGATGACGTCGATATCGTGCAGACTTCCGCTCCGTTCAGTTTCGCCAATCTGATGATGCTGGAGGAACTCGGCTTTTGCGGCCGGGGGGAGGCGGGTGAGTTCGTCGAATCCGGCGGCGTCGACTATGATGGCGGCCTGCCGTTCAACACCAATGGTGGCTATCTTTCGTTCGGCCAAGTTGCTCAGGGTCTCTACAATTTGACCGAGACCATCGACCAGCTTTGGGGTCGCGCGGAGGGCCGACAGGTCGATGCTCCCAAGATCGGTCTGGTGCATGGCCATGGCGGCGTGTTGGCCTGCCATGCGGTCGTCATCGTTTCGCGGGAGCAACTGCATTGAACGAGGCCGTCGCCGTGGATCAGATCGACTGGTCGGTGGGCATCCCGATGACCGCAGGCCCGTATTTCGTTGGGCTTTACCAGCCTTCGCCGGAGACGGCAGGTTTCTGGGAGGGCGTTACGGCAGGCGAGATCAGGCTGAAGGAGTGCAAGTCGTGCGGGCGGCTGTGGCATCCCAAGCGCATCGTCTGTACCCATTGCTCCTCAACCGACATGGGTTGGAAAAAGGCTGCGGGAACCGGCGAAGTCTACAGCTTCAGCGAGGTGCATCGCACGCCATCGCCGGTATTCGAGGCTTCCGCCCCCTATACCGTGGGGGTGGTTCGGCTCGACGAGGGGGTGCATCTGTTTACGCGGTTCGTATGTGAACCAGGTTCGCTGCAAATCGGGACCAGGGTTGGTGCCGAATTCAAACGAATGGAATCGGGCCAGCTAATGCCCGTCTTCGTTGCGGGTGGCAGATGACGAATGGACCCCTTACAGGAGTAAGAGTCCTCGACGCCACCCGAGCGTTGGCCGGTCCGCTATGCACCATGGTGTTGGGCGATCTGGGAGCCGACGTCATCAAGGTGGAGTTACCGGGGGTTGGCGACGAAACCCGGTTCTGGGGACCGCCTTTCGCCGGCAATGCGGGACCGACCTTCATTGCCTACAACCGCAACAAACGCTCGGTTGAAATTGATCTGCATACCAGCGAGGGCCAGGCAAGATGCCTTGCGCTTGCCAGCAAATGCGATGTGTTCGTCGAGAATTTCCGGCCCGGCACAATGGAGAGATTCAATCTCGGTTATGAAGCCATGCGGGCTGTGTCTCCCGAGATAATCTACTGTTCGGTGAGCGGCTATGGTCAGACCGGGCCGATGGCGACGCGGCCTGCGCTCGACCTGATGATCCAGGCCGTCAGCGGCCTTATGAGCCTGACGGGAGACCCGCAGGGCAGGCCGGTAAAGGCATCGGCACCAGTGGCCGATGTGATGGGCGGCTTCTCCGCTGCCGTGTCGATCATGGGTTCGCTCATGGAACGCCAGAAGGGCCGTGGCGGCAGGTATCTCGACATCTCGATGCTTGACGGCGTGTTGACGTTGATGGGCCAGGCAGTGGCTGTCCAGGGGATGAGCGGAAAGAGCCCTAGCCGCATGGGCAATGCCCATCCGCTCATGGCACCTTATGAAAGCTTCCGCTGTCAGGATCGTGAGATCGTCATCGCTGTCACAAATGAGAAATCCTGGAAACAATTTGTATCGATTTCGGAATTCGCCCCGCTGCAGCAGAACCCGCTGTTTGCAACCCAGCCTCAAAGAAGCGAAAACCGCAGGCAATTGTTGGCCAAGGTTGAGGAGGTGTTTCTGTCAAAGCCCGCGGGATACTGGCTCGGAGAACTGGAGAAGGCGGGCATACCGGTCGAACCCATCAACACGCTCGACGAGATTCTGACGCATCCGCAATTGCGGGATCGTGGCGCAATCCTGCCGGTTGAGTACCCGCCAGGCAGCGGAAAAATGATCGACACTTCCGGCATGCCATGGCGCGGGGTCGCGTCTGAAAATGCGCGCCGGGGACCGCCTGATCTCGGGCAGCACACGCAGGAAGTTCTTGACGAACTTCTCGGCGCCGAGGGTCAACCGGTCTTGAGCGAAGATGAAAGCGAACCGCAGGGGGCCGCACAGCATGGCCGGTGACTATACTGTAGCGGATCTGGTTGCGGAGTTTATTGCTGCCTGTGGCACCGGTACGGTCTTCGGTGTCGCCTCGGTGCACAATCTGCCCATGCTGGACGGCATCGGACGGCGCAACCAGCTCCGGTTCGTACCGGCACGCGGCGAGATGGGCGCTGCTCACATGGCCGACGGCTATGCCCGCGCTACAGGTGAACTTGGCGTTGTCATTTCCAGCACCGGCCCGGGTGCGGCCAATGCGGTTGGCGGTCTGGTCGAGGCGCGGATTGCCGGAACGCCGATGCTGCACATCACCAGCCAGACATCCACCAAATACCTGGATCGCGAGGCCGGCACGGTTCACGACGCACTGGACCAGCTGGGCATGTTGCGCAGCCTCTCCAAAGCGGCTTTCCGCGTGCGTGCGCCTGATCATGTAATCGGGATTTTGTCGCGTGCAGCCACCGAAGCACTCAGCGTGCCGACCGGACCGGTAAGCGTCGAAATACCGATCGACCTGCAGCGCACCGTTATCGAGCGGCCCGACACGCTTGATAATCTTCAGATTCGCGCTGCCCCCCTTCATGGTCCCACCAAATCGGATATGGACGAGTTGACGAGCCGGGTGCTGGCGGCGAAACGGCCCGTCATCTATTTCGGTTCTGGTGGGAGAGATGCCGGAAAGCCGATGCACAAATTGCTGGATATGGGCTTCGGCATGGTCTCAAGCTGGAAGGGCCGCGGCGTGGTTCGCGACGACCATCCGATGAACCTTTCCGGCCTGCAAGGCAACAGTCTTGCGGCGGTGCAGGAGTTCTACAAGGGCGTCGACCTGATGCTTGTCGTGGGTGCGCGAATGCGCGGCCACGAACTGGGCGAGTTCCAGGTCTCCCTGCCGGAAAACATCGTACAGATCGATGCCGACCCGATGGCGAACGGGCGCACCATTCCCGCCAAATATTTCGTCTGCGCCGATGCCGCGAAGACACTCGAAGCGCTGGTCCCTGCAATCCGGAAACGGATGTCGGTCGATGAGAATTTTCCCGGTGAGTTCCGTGCGCTGAAGGAAAAAGCCCACAAGGAGTTTCTGGATTCGCTTGGTGTGTATGGAACGTTCAAGGAGCAGTTGCAGAATGCGCTGCCGGCAGATGCCATCTTCGCGCGCGACATCACCCAAAGCACCTCCACATGGGGCAACCGCATTTTCCCGCTGAACTCGCCGAAGGGTAACATCTATCCCGTCAGTGCCGGCATAGGGCAGGGACTGCCCTTGGCCATAGGGGCCGCCGCCGGCGGGGCCAAGACCTTGCTGATAACCGGCGACGGCGGTTTCGTTCTCAACATCGGGGAATTGTGGACCGCCGTTCAGGAGCAACTCGATCTCACCATCGTGGTAATGAATGATGGCGGCTATGGTGTCATCAAGAAGCTGCAGAACACGCTGCATGGCGGGCGGCGTTACTTCGCAGACCTGACCGGTCCGGATCTCGAAGCGCTGGCCGCAATGACGGACATGGGTTACTGGCGTTGTGAACGGGCTGACGAGTTCGCAAACACTGTCGCCGAAGCAGTTAAACGCGCGGGCCCCAACCTGATCGAAGTCGACATGGCCGCCATTGGCGAGTTCGACAACTACTTCCCCTTCAAGCAGCCGCCGGGCAGCTAGGGAAACCAGTGAGGAGACAATAATGAAGATTGCCCGCGCCACTGCGCGTGCCTACCGCCTTCCATTGCGCGAGCGCATGGTGTCCAGCCGTTTCACCATGACCCACAGGGAATTGGTGCATCTGGAGATTGAAACCGATGATGGTCTGACCGGGACCGGTTGGTGCACCACCGCTGGCGTAGGCGCGATGGCCGTGCATGCCCTGATCGATACCTATTTGGCGCCAACCCTGATCGGCGAGGACCCGCGCAACACCGAGCGGCTTTGGCGGCGCATGTGGGGCGAATGCCACGCCGCGGGTCCGGCGGGGATCACGACGCTGGCGCTTTCTGCAATCGACATCGCACTCTGGGACATCAAGGCAAAAGCCGCCGGCGAGCCACTCCACCGTCTGCTTGGCGGCGCGCGCGATTCGGTCAAGGTCTATGCCAGCGCGATCAATCTGCACTTGTCGCAGGAACAGTTGGTGGAGCAGGCGAGAAGCCAGCTCGCCGAGGGGTACACCGCCTTCAAGCTGAAGATTGGCAAGCCCGACCTGCTTGAGGACCTGGACCGCTGCAAGGCGGTGCGCGAGGTTATCGGCCCCGGAAGCGAACTCATGCTGGACGCCAACCAGAAATGGGGCATCGGTGAAGCGATACAGCGCTGCTCGCTACTGGCCGAGGTTTCACCCCTCTTCATCGAAGAGCCGCTATTGTCCGATGATGTGCAGGGGCACCGCAAGCTTCGCCAGGCGACGGGAGTGCCGATTGCGATGGGCGAGCAGCTCTGCAACCGGTTCGAATTCTGGAACTATGTGAATGCGGACGCCGCAGACTTTCTCCAGCCCGATGTCTGGAAGGTCGGCGGTGTCAGCGAATTCATGAAGATTGTGGCTCTTGGCGGCGCCACGAACATCGACATCTCTCCACACGCCGCGCTTGAACTTTCGGTACATCTGGCGGCAGCCGCGCCCAATGCGCTGCATGTAGAGAATATTTTCGGCCTCAACCTGCATGATTACGGCGCGACCGCGAATCCCGCGCCGGTCGAGAACGGTTATCTTTCTCCCGGCGATGCACCCGGTCACGGAGTGGTGTTTGACGGACCTTCGCTGACGGAGGAAAACGAGGTCAAACCCGGCCAGAAAATCGATCGCGAGCCGCTGCAACGCGGCAATCTCTAGTCCGGTGGGCGAAAGGAGCAGGACCGTGAAACCGTTTGAAGGCATCAAGGTACTTGATCTCACGCATGTGCTTGCAGGGCCTTTCGCCACCTACCAATTGGCGGTTTTTGGCGCAGACGTCATCAAGATAGAGATGCCGCACGATCCCGATCAGACCCGGACGCTGGGAGCCGATCCCGCTCTCGACCGCGAGAAGATGGGAACCTTCTTCCTTTCGCAGGCTGCCAACAAACGCTCCATGACCGTGGATCTGAAGACCGAAAAAGGCCGGGAAATACTGAAGCGCCTGGTCAAAGAAGCCGACATATTGGTTGAGAATTACCGGCCCGGAGCGATGAAGGCGCTGGGTCTTGGTTACGAGGAAATGGCGGCGATCAATCCGCAGCTCATCTATGCCTCCATGTCGGCATTCGGTCAGGACGGTCCGCGTGGTACCCAGACCGCCTATGATCCGAATATCCAGGCCACTTCGGGGCTGATGGATGCGACCGGCACGCAGGAATCCGGTCCCTTGCGCGGCGGCACGTCGGCGATCGACTACGCCAGCGGAACGACGGGAGCATTCGCCCTTTCAATGGCGCTGTTCCAGCGCAGCCGCACCGGCAAGGGTCAGTATCTGGACATGGCGATGTTCGACGTGTCGCTGATCCTGATGAGTACTCATCTCGCTGCCTTCATGCGTAATGGCTCTCATCCCAAGCGCCACGGGAACAAGGTGGGCGTGTCCACCAACTGCCTGTTCGAGACGAAGGACGGTTTGATACAGCTTGCGGCCAGCAACATGCGCCAGCAAAGGCGGTTCTGGCAGGCGATTGGCCGGCCCGAAATGGCAAAGGATACCAATGAGGAACGCCGCGCTGACTATGAGCGCGAATGCGAAGTAATCGCCGAAATCATGCGAACCCGGACCGCACAGGAGTGGGAGGATTTCCTGCAAGGCAACCACGTTCCGGCCACGCGTGTGCGTGAACTGCGTGATGCACTGGCGGATCCGCAACTGGAAAGCCGCAACATCATCAAGCGCTTTGACGGCGCACCCGGCGTGGAAGGTCCCTTTGCAGTACCGGTCAGTGCGGTGAAGCTCAAATACGGCGATGGCGGCATAACGGCGCCGCCGCCACGCTTCGGCGAACACAATGACCAGATACTGGCTTCGCTTGGTTATTCGCAAGAGGAAATTACCTTGATGCGTTCGGAGCAGGTAATCGGCGAACAGGTCCCGGACGGAACCGTACGGGAAGCCTCCAATGCCTGAGGCGGCAACATGCCCTGGCGTGCTGCATTTGGGTAAATTGCATTACGGAAGCGGATAGTCCGGCTTCTGTTCCGCCCGGTCCGGGCCCCTCTGGCAGGCAAGGCGTTGCCTGTGATGTCGGATCGAACGAAATGCGCTGACGCCGCGCAATCTCCAGAGTCTGTCAATGCCCATGCATGATCTGCTGTGGCCCGGCTTCCTGCTGTTCGTGGCCCTGATCCTTTTCGTCGATCTCTTCATCCTGCACCGAAAGGACAAACCCATTCTGTTGAGAGACGCCTGGCTGACCATCGCCTTCTACGTTTCTCTGGGAATGCTGTTTGCGGCCGGCATATTCATCTTTGCCGGGGTCGATCGCGGCGCCGAATTCCTCACCGGATATCTGGTCGAGCAATCCCTGTCGCTCGACAACATCTTCGTAATCGCTCTCATCTTCTCGCACTTCAAGGTCCCTTCAGAAGCGCAGTACCGCGTACTCTTCTACGGAATTGTAGGCGCAATCATCATGCGGTTGTCGCTCATCGTCCCGGGGGTAAAGCTGGTAGACGAGTTCTTCGTGGTGGGCATGGCGCTCGGCGCGCTATTGATGTTCTCCGGCATCAAGATGATGCGTGCCGAAGACGACTCCATCGATCCCGACCAAAGCCGGATCGTCAAACTGCTGATGCGAACCGGTCGCGTTACATCGAGCTACGAGGGTTCCAGATTCCTGACCCGCAGGAACGGGATGCTCATGATGACGCCGCTGTTCGTCGTGCTGGTTACGGTGGAACTGACCGATCTGGTGTTTGCGATCGACTCAATCCCCGCGGTGCTGGCGATATCGAACGATCCTTTCATCGTGTTCTCCTCCAACGTCTTTGCCATTATGGGGCTTCGCGCGCTGTTCTTCATTCTGGCGGGCATGCTGCATCAGTTCCGCTACCTGCAGGTAGGGCTGTCGCTGGTGCTGATCTTCATCGGCGCGAAAATGCTGCTGCAACCATATTTTCACATTCCGCCCCTCGTGGGGCTGGGTGTGACGGTTTCGCTGATCGCGGGTTCGGTACTGCTTTCGATAGGGTTTCGGTCCGAGGATCGTGCGCGGGGGTGCGAATCTCCGGATGGGTCGGCGGATTGAACCTTCGGCGGCAACCGGTTCTTAGGGCTTGCCCCAGCTTCTGAAGCGCACCGAGGTGTCGGCCACGTCCTGCACTTCCACATTGAAGGCCAGCCCGCGCCCGGCAATGGTGGGCGCCAGGAAATCTTTCACCGCCTGGTGAACCGCCCGGCCGAGTTCCATTTTGGTTTCGGTGGGGCGGCCGGGCTTGATGCGGATGTAGAGCTGTATGAAGGCGCGCGCCGGATCGCCGTCTGCGATCAGGTAGTGATCGACCGGGATGGCGCGGGTGCGCACAGCGACAGGGTTGAACACCGGGCTGGCTTGCGCGGTCTTGTGCGCAACCGCCACTAGCTCCCCAATATCGCAATCCTCCTCCAGATTGCGTGAATATTCTATGATCAGATGTGGCATTTGCCGTCTACTCCACTTGCTTGGGAAGGGGTTCGCGTTGTGCCCGGCCCAACTCCGCTGATGCTTCCGCCACGTTGCGGAAGATCGCATCGACATAGGTCTTGAGTTGGCCCTCATGCACCGCACCGGGGAAATAGGTCATGCCGATAGTCGCCATCACTCTTCCGGTGCCGTCCATGACGGGCACGGCAATGGAGCGGGTGGTGGGATCGACATGCGAGTTGCGGATGGCAAACCCCTGATTGCGTGTTTGCCTCAGCAATTGCCGCCACTGGGCGGCATTCTGGACCGCACTTAACTCGGGTGAATTGGTAGCGATCGCGGCCTTGACGAGATGGTTACGCTCTCGCCACGAGCAAAACGCCGCGTATGCGATGCCGTGGGCTCTTGAAAAGATGCACAGCCGTCGGTGAAGCGTCGCACTCTTGTGCGCCAGCGGACTGAGCGGAATCGAGGAATAGCGCACCACCATCTCGTCACGATCCAGCGTGGCGATCGAGAAAGGCCACAGATACCGTCTTGTCAGTTCGTCCGCATGGCCCCGCATGGTTTCGACCAGCATGTTTGAGCCATAGTACCCCGCGCCCAATGCCTTGACGCGGGAGGTGAGCAAATAGCCGCCGCGCCGCGAAATCTTGGTCATGTAGCCCTTTGCACAAAGCGTCTCCAGAATCCTCACAACGCTGGCTGGCGGTATCGCGCATTCTTCGCTGATCCGCTTTACCGAGATGACCGGAAACCGGTTTGCGCATTCCAGAACGTCAAGCACACGCTCCACCAGATTGAGGTTTTCATAGCTGCGTCGTTGCTGCATGAGCTGATACCGTTTTCTACAAGCTGGCCCCGGCAATCGCCATGGAAACGGCCCCGCAGGAGCACTGCTATTCGGCCGAATTTCAGTATATGAAACTAACACAACGCTGCTTTGCTCTCAAAACTTCGTTCGCCTAGTTTGACTGGGTCTTTCCCTCAAACGAGCAGGTATCGCCATGAGCGTCAGCGAGGCAAACAACGCCGCAGACAGCGCGTCCCGGGCGCCGGTGGGCGTGCCGAGCGCCGGGCCGCAAGACGGTTTGCGCCGCGCCGGTCTGGTGCGTTTCAGCGGGCCAGCCACTGTTGGGGGTGGAGGGAATGTGGAGCGCGCGAGAGGGCAAAACTTTCTGGTAGAACGGGTAGCGTTGCAGGCAGGTGGTCAGGCAGAATTTGTCTGCGACGACGAAATGATCGTGATTTCGCAGTCAAGCAATCTGGAACTCGTTTGGGGGGATGCGGCACCTGTTGCCCTCATACCGCCCTGTGTGGCGATCACTCCAGCCGGCCGAAGCACACTCCGCGCAGCCAGTAGCGGAGACGCCATTGTGATCTCACCGGTTCGCGACGATGCCACGCCCCCCACACTGAACGCTGATGAGTACGCAAGCCCTGATCCCAGGGTGCGCCGGCTCGACCCGCCTGCGCGCCGAAAAGAGGGCGGGGTGAAGGTCATAGCGATCGACGAAATTCAACCGCCCGCCGACAAGCCCAGACTGCGCATGCTACGGTCCTCGTCGATGAGCATCAACTGGGTAAAGTATTCCGGTCCGCGTAACCGCCGCCAGCTTTCACCCCATTCCCATGCAGATTTCGAGCAGGGCTCGCTGGCGCTCGCCGGCGACTTTGTCCACCATTTGCGCGTTCCGTGGGGCCAGGACGCCACGTCATGGGTAGACGATCGGCACATGCAAGCCCCGTCCACCTCGCTGGTTGTTATTCCTCCAGGCGTCATTCACACGACTGAGGGCATTGGCGACGACGATCATCTGCTGATCGACATTTTTGCACCTGCCCGGGCGGACTTTATTGAGCGTGGCTGGATCGCCAATGCTGCCGATTACGAGTAACCCTCGACAGCGCGACGAGAAGATGGATTTCGATTTCAACACCACGGAGCGAGCGATCCGCAGCAAGCTTCTCAGTTCAACCATCGTGCCGCGGCCGATCGCCTGGGTCGTTTCGATGAACAGCGAAGGCCAGCCTAACGCTGCGCCATTTTCGTTCTTCAACCTGATCTGCACCGACCCGCCGCTGGTTTGCGTTTCTGTTACGCGCCGCGGTGAGGGCCGGATAAAGGACACCGGAGAAAACATCCGTGCGACCGGTGAGTTCGTTGTCAATCTGGTGAGTTATGACAAACGCGATGCCATGAATATCTGCGGCACCGATTTTCCGCCGCAGGTGAATGAACTCGAAAGGGCCGGCCTCGATA
>Ga0310345_10002786_pt1 | contig 17242 bp, 13 predicted proteins | sample HC15DNA20500_MG_FD_204667 | JGI IMG/M metagenome (GOLD analysis project Ga0310345, IMG submission 204667) | Marine microbial communities from station ALOHA, North Pacific Subtropical Gyre - HC15-DNA-20-500_MG | ecosystem: Environmental > Aquatic > Marine > Oceanic | place: Pacific Ocean: North... | reverse complement strand
GCTCGACTCCTGAATCATTGAAGTGACTGGCAATGGTTCCAAACACAGGAAGATCGTCATCTGAAATATCCGGATCAAAAATCCCATGACTCCGTCGATACTGTTTCCGAACATCACGAATGGCATCTTTCGCTCCGGCACGGTCAAATTTATTGAGAACCACGATGTCAGCGAAATCGATCATGTCGATCTTCTCGAGTTGTGTCGCAGCACCGTACTCGGGAGTCATCACGTAAATGGACAGGTCAGCGAGTTCTGTAACCCTGCTGTCTCCCTGCCCGATTCCAGAGGTCTCAAGGATGACCAGATCGAATTGATCTCCCAAAATTTGCTGAATGGCACCCTGGATCGCCGAAGGTACCTCGACACCACTCGACCGCGTCGCGAGAGAACGTACATACGCACGTGGATTGTCGGCGCTGTTGATCCGAATGCGATCACCTAGAAGCGCACCTCCTGTACGCCGTTTCGTTGGATCGACACTGATGATCGCGAAACGACGGTCCGGAAAATCATGGAGCAATCGCCGAAGAATTTCATCGGTCAGGGAGGACTTCCCCGCTCCTCCGGTACCTGTAAATCCAAGCACGGGAACCTTGACTTCGGCATCGGGGAATTCTTCTCCCAGTTCTACACGGGTGATTCGCTGCGGTAGTTTGTTTCCGCGATCCAGAGTACCGTTGATGGACCCAACTCGATCCAGCATGTCACGGATCATCCCCTCGAGTCCGAGTTCGCGTCCATCTTCGGGCGAATAGATTCGATCGATCCCGTAACTATGGAGTTCCGAGATCTCCTCGGGGACGATCACTCCTCCACCACCACCGAAAATTTTAATCCAGGTAGCTCCCTTCTCGACGAGAAGGTCTCGCATGTATTTAAAAAATTCGTTGTGGCCACCCTGGTATGAGGAAACGGCAATCGCATCTGCATCTTCTTGAATCGCCGTATCGATGATCTCCTCGGCACTACGGTTGTGCCCGAGATGAATCACCTCCGCACCTTGATCCTGAAGAACACGACGGATGATGTTGATGGAGGCATCATGGCCATCAAAAAGGCTCGCTGCAGTGACGAACCGTACCGGTCGCATCGATGCTCCTGGTCAGGGGATCAGTGTTATCAGAAGGAGGCGATCCCCGATGACATCCTCCGACAGGGTGCATCATCAAAGAGAAGGCCATCCGTTTCAAGTCGAGCCGAGGGGGAAGTTGGGAGTTCTTATCTCAGAACAACAGATCATCGTCCCAGAAGGCTGAAACTGGCCGATCAGGTACTAGTTCGCTCTTCGTGTCTTGATCCGTTGTAGCCGAAGATTTTGGTCTTTCCGTCGATGAAGGTCTCCAGATGAACCGGACGACCCCAAATCTTCTCCAGATTCTCAAGAACTCTACGGGCATAGTCCATCCGCAATGGAATACCGGACCAATCGTGCTTCAGAAGCAACTCGCCCCTGTTGCCATAATTTCCACTCTCTACAAAAATTCTTGGTCGACCATAGTTCGACAGCTGATCGAGAAGTTGACTCTTGATCTCCGGAAAGCCCCTGCTATCGAGGACGTACTGCCCCTGCTGTCGGTCAAACTTGTACGTGAACATCTTGTGCTGCTGACAGAAACTTTCGGTCAGGAACTCATCGATAAAAGTGATGTCGTTATGGGTTCTACGAACTTCAAAGATCTTATCCATTCCTTGTTCTTCAGCTTCATTCCATTCGTCTCGGCCATGAGAGTCCTGGCAGGATTCCCATTCGGAACCATGCTGCCCCGAATCCCAGCGGCGATGGATATCCCTGAATAGTTCGATGCCTAACTTGTACGGATTCAGCATCCCAGGACTGGAACCCAACGTACCGGAATGGTGATCGGCATAATCAATCAACTCAGAAGCATCCATGATTTTTCTGGTCATCATCCTTGAGTGCCAGAAAGATGCCCAACCTTCGTTCATGATCTTGGTCATTCCCTGGGGTGCGAAGTAGTAGGATTCTTCACGAATGATGGAAAGAACATCTCTTTGCCAGCTCTGCAACTGACCGTGGTGGAGAAGGAACTGAAGTACATCCCTCTGAGGTTCGGCAGGAAACTGATCAATGTCTTCGATACTGTTGAGAATCTCTTTTTTCTCCTCAGCGATCATTTCCGGTGAATTCACAAACTCATCCATGTAGGGCTTGCCCGGGAATCGGGGGCCCTGAACATTGGGGCCTCCCTCATCCAGGTCGTCTTTACTCTTCCTCTGGTCCTTGGAAAAATATGGAGAGTACGTATCGATGAGATTTTCAACTGAAAGACAGATGTCGATGAATTCTTCGACCACTTCCAGGCCTTGGGCATCGATGTGACGACGAACCCGAACAGCATGATTCGAAATGGTGTCGACCATCTTTCGATTGGTGTGCGAATACCAGCAGTTGTTCTTGAAGAAGTCGCTATGACCGTAGACATGGGCCATCACTAGTTTCTGATCTACCAATGGATTGCTACGCATCAGGTATGCGTAACATGGGTCGTTGTTGATCACGAGCTCATAAATTTTCGCCAACCCATAGGAATATTGCTTCTGCAGTCCTTCAAACTGCATACCCCAACGCCAGTGGGGGTATCGATTCGGAAATCCTCCATAGGCAGCAATCATGTTCATCTCGTCATAATCGACGAGTTCATAAATCACTTCGAAGAAGTCCAGAGAAGCATCCAGGGCGTGCTGGCGGATGATCCCTCTCCACTCTTCTATTTCCGGAGTAAGTAAACGACTCTGCAGCATGTCAGCACCCTTTACCCAAGAACGTCTTTATCGATGGAAGAATTTCCTCCCGAGAATTGATTTCTGAGAGAATCACCTTCTCTTCAGACCCATAGGCTTCTCGGAGATCCTTGATGAACTGCCCACTTCCATAAGCGCTCTTGACCTGGCCGTAGCAGAAAACGTTACTGCAAGGAATGAGCGTGTCTTTCAAGAGGTTCAGGCACTGAGCAGTATCGTCACCTCCCCAGTTGTCACCATCGGAGAAGTGGAACGGGTAAATGTTCCACTCGGATGGCGAGAACTCCTTCAGAATCAGCTCCTTCGCCAGGTTGTAGGCGCTGGATATCTTCGTGCCACCTGATTCACGAACATGGAAGAAAGTGTGCGAATCGACCAATTTCGCCTGAGCGTCGTGAATGATGTATCTGGTTTCCAGGTTCTGGTACTGACTTTTCAGCCAGGTGTCGATCCAAAAGGACTCGATCCTGACGATGTCCTTCTGTTCATTTCCCATCGACCCCGAGACATCCATCATGTAGATGATCACCGCGTTCGACTGAGGTAGTGATTTGGTTTTCCAGGATCGATACCTCCGATCATCTCGCACAGGTATCACTCGCGGATTCTCTTTGTCATAGATCCCCGATGAGATCTGTCTGCGGAGAGCGTTCTTGAAGGTACGCCTGAAGTGTCGCAGAGATTCTGGGCCGGTTCGATTGACTCCCGTATAGCGTTGCTTCTCGACGTGAATCGACTCGTTACCACGGGGTTCTATTCGAGGTAGCTCCAGCTCCTCACCAAGAATTTCCGCCAGCTCCTCGATGGTGACATCCACCTCGATCACGTGTTCTCCCGGCTGATCTCCCGCTTCCGGCCCAGGGGGAGCCTGTTCGCCACCGAGTGGCTTGCCTTCTTCGCCTTCTCCCTGGCCCACGCCACCTTGTTCGGTTTGCCCGAACCTGAAGTCTGGGATATCGATCTGCGGCAGCGGTACGCTGACAATGTTCTTACCGTGACGGGCCAGAATTTCACCCTGTGAAACATATTGCTTCAGATTCTCACGGATTTTGCCGCGTACGATCTTTCGGAATCGATTGGCATCAGGATCGATCTTGCGCACGACTTGGACCTTCCGATGCTTATTCCGAGCCCTTTAAATCGCCACGCGCAAAAATGCTCGCAACGTAATTCAGCACATCAGTGGCACTATCCTCGTTGTATCCGTATTGCTCGATGAGGCGTGCCTTCACCACATCAATCTTGGCTTGTGAATCCCTGTCCACGACATCCGAGACCAACGAAGTCAGTTTGATCGTGTCTTTCTTGTCCTCAAACAGTTTCATCTCAAGCGCCTTCTGAAGACGAGCATTTGTCGTGTAATCAAACTGCTTGTTGTCCACAGCCAGCGCCCCGATGTAGTTCATGATCTCCCTGCGGAAGTCATCCTTCCTGCTCTCGGGAATTTCAATCTTATCCTCGATGGCACGAAGCAATCGTTCATCCGGGTCCTCAAACTGGCCCGTGTAGGGATTACGTACCTTCTCACGCTGAGTGTATGCCTTGACGTTATCGATGTAGTTAGAACACAACTTCTGAATCGCTTCCTCGTCAGCACTGATGGCTCGCTGGACCTCGTTCTTGACGATGTCCTCGTATTCGGCCTTGACCACTGACAACAACTCACGGTACTGCGATCGGATTTCTTCACTCGAGATCAAGCTGTGGTTCTTGAGCCCCTCATCGATTTCGTTGAGTACCATGAATGGATTCACGTAGTTGTAATCGGAAACCAACGCGTTGGAGATCTTGTCCTGGATGTAGCGCGGAGAGATCCCTTCCAACCCTTCACGTACCGATTCATCTCTGAGTTCCTTGACGTTCTCCTCGGTGAACCCGGACAGGTTCTTCCCGTCGTAGAGTCTCATCTTCTGGGCAATCGAAATCTGAGCATTTTTGGGTTCTTCGAGACGAGTCAAGACCGCCCACATCGCGCAAACTTCCAGAGTGTGCGGCGCAATGTGTTTGGTCATCGAGTCTCTGCAGTAGTCCTTGCGGTAGATCCGCACCTCATCTTGCAGAGTCGTGTTGTAAGGGATGTCGATTTTCATGGTCCGATCGCGAAAAGCTTCCATCAACTCGTTGTTCTGGAGCTTTCTGTATTCCGGCTCGTTGGTGTGGCCGATGATCACCTCGTCGATACAGGTCTGAGCAAACCGTTTCGGCTTGATACGATGTTCCTGGCTCGCTCCGAGCAGGTCATACAGGAACGCTACATCCAGCTTGAGAACCTCAATGAACTCGATGATTCCACGGTTTGCGACGTTAAATTCCCCGTCAAAATTGAAAGCTCGCGGATCTGATTCCGAACCGTATTCAGCAATTTTGCGGTAATTGATATCACCGGTCAGCTCGGTCGAATCCTGATTCTTCTCATCTTTGGGCTGGAAGGTACCGATACCGATGCGATCTTCCTCGTTCATGATGAGGCGACGGACCCTCACATGATTCATCACCTTGTGCCAATCCCCATCGTATTTCTGCATGTAGTGGTTGTAGTACCAGCGACTGAAGGGACAGAGACTTCCTGTAAAACTAAGCGGGTAATTTGCTTTTCCCGTAGATTGGATGTTCGCAAGCAATTCCGGACGCGATTCATCTGGAACGAGATACAGCGGATCTTCATTCATCGGGGAATTGACCCAGTCTCCATTCTCGTCCTCCCACTGGAAGGTGTAGAGAATCCCCTCGGGAGTTCTTGAATATCTCTCCAGACCTTTTTTCAGCAACTGGACAATGGTGCTCTTCGCTGATCCAACCGGTCCGTGCAGCAAAAGAACACGCCTCTCGGTGCCGAGGCCATGGGCCGCTGATTTGAAGAAACTGACCAGTTGATGGAGAGGTTGATCGAGTCCGAAGACTGCGTTCTTGCCCCCCTGTTCGGGATCATCGAAGAAGTTCCAGTGGACACAATCGCGAGAGTTCAACTGGCCCGACGATTCGCTTCCCTGAGAAACAATCATGTCATGAACACGTTGGAATGCAGTCCGAAGGACAGCCGGATTCTCGTAAGCAATTTGTAGATAATCGTTGAAACTACCGGTCCAGTTCAGTTCCCGGTATCGGTCCGTTTCAAGGTTCTTCGAAATCAGCTCGAAGAGATTGATGTGCTCATTCATTCGGTCCTCCACCCAAATCTACTTTTCGGCTGATCCAGCGCGGGTCTTTAAAAAGAAATTCCGACCAGAAAATGCACTTCGATTGGACAGCGGGACCAAAAGACGACTTGCTCGTGCTCCAAAGCCCGAAGATTCCCTGGCGACCTGCTGTTGTCGGAAGGATGGTGCCAGAAATGAGTTACTGCAACAGTGACGAATCAAACCCGCAGAAGGTTCCCGACCAAACAAAAGCGGCGCAGACACCTAAATGTCTGCGCCGCTCACTTCTCTAAGTTCCGAAAATGTTGTAGAGGCTAGTCCTTTACCTTGAAATCTGCGTCCACGACCGGATCTTCCCCGGTCGGCTCAGTGGCTTGTGGACCGGCACCTGAAGTGGCTCCGGAAGGCTCTGGATCGCCTGTTGGCTGCGACTGAGACGCCTGATCGTAGATCCTCCGGGCCAGGTCATGGGAAGCCTCATTCAGGGTGTCGAGCGCGGCACGAATCGTCTCGTGAGTCGCCTCTGGAGCGTCCTTGACCTCCTTCAGACTGGCGAGCGAACTCTCGATTTTCTCGACTTCACCGGCTTCCATTTTTTCGGAGTGGTCCTTGAGACTCGACTCGGTGGCATAGCAGGCCTGATCCGCCTCATTACGAATCTCGACCAGTTCGCGCAACACTTTGTCTTCCTCAGCGAATCGCTCCGCTTCCTGGCGCATCGTCTCGACTTCTTCCTCACTGAGACCGGAAGAGGACTGAATCTTGATGCTCTGTTCCTTACCAGTTCCGAGGTCCTTGGCCGAGACTTCCAGAATTCCGTTGGCATCGATGTCAAAGGCAACCTCGATCTGCGGAACACCTCGAGGAGCTGCCGGAATTCCATCGAGCTGGAACTTGCCAAGGGTACGGTTGTCTCTCGCCATCTCTCTCTCCCCCTGGAGAACATGGATGTCCACCGCTGGTTGATTGTCGGCAGCGGTCGAGAAGATCTGCTTTTTCTGGTGCGGGATTGTCGTATTACGTTCGATGAGTTTGGTCGTCACACCTCCTAATGTCTCAATCCCGAGCGAGAGAGGAGTGACATCAAGAAGCAGTACGTCGTTGAGTTTTTCATCGCCAGCGAGAATACCACCCTGGATGGCAGCACCCATCGCGACCACCTCGTCCGGATTCACCGAGCGATTGGGTTCCTTTCCGAAGATCTTGTTGACCATCTCCTGGATAGCGGGCATCCGAGTTGAGCCGCCAACCAGAATCACAGTGTCAACCTGATTCGGACTCAGACTCGCATCGGAGAGTGCCAACTCGCAGGGACGACGAGTACTTTCGACCAATGAACGGGCCTTTTGTTCGAAAGTTGCACGGGTAATCGACATCAGCAGGTGTTTGGGACCGCTGGCATCTGCGGTGATGAAGGGCAGGTTCACCTCGGTTTCCGAACGACTGGAAAGCTCGCACTTCGCCTTCTCCCCCGCTTCTTTCAGACGCTGGAGCGCCATCAAGTCCTTGCGCAGATCAACGCCCTGGTCTTTCTGGAATTCATCCGCGATGTGATCGATGAGAATATTGTCGAAGTCGTCGCCACCTAGCTGGGTATCGCCATTAGTGGAGAGAACCTTGAAGATGCCCTCATCGACTTCAAGGATCGAGACATCGAAGGTGCCGCCACCGAGATCGTAAATCACAATCTTCTCGCTGCCCTTCTTGTCGAGTCCGTAACCCAGGGCAGCGGCGGTAGGCTCATTGATGATGCGCTTGACATCCAACCCCGCAATTCGTCCTGCATCTTTGGTCGCCTGACGTTGGCTGTCATTGAAGTAAGCAGGAACGGTAATTACGGCATCGGTGACTGCTTCGCCCAGATAGTCTTCGGCGGTACTTTTGAGTTCCTGCAGAATCAGCGCAGAGATCTCCGGCGGAGTGTATTCTTTGTTTTGAAGTTTCACCTTCACCAGATCCTCAGGTCCTCCGATGATTTCGTACGGGATCAGGTGCTCCTCATTATCGAGTTCCTCGTGACGCCGTCCCATGAATCGTTTGATGGAGAAGACGGTGTGCTCTGGATTGGTGACAGCCTGACGTTTGGCGGTTTGACCGACCAGGCGATCCCCCGAATCGGTAAAAGCGACCACCGACGGGGTGACCCGATTCCCATCGCGATTGGGAATGACGGTGGGTTCTCCACCTTCCATCACCGCAACCACCGAGTTAGTCGTTCCCAGGTCGATTCCTATGATTTTGCTCATGTTGAGTTCTCCCTTCGCAAACCTTCCCCAGGACCTGGTAAGACCCAGGGGCTCTGCAGAAGAAATCGCAAACCCCGTTCCAATCGGAGCACAATCAGCCTCTAGATGTCGCAATTATGGCAGGAATAGCGAAATTCGACTCTTTGGTTGCAGGCAACTCAGAAACCTAGCTGCCACGATGGCATTACAATCCCCGGAAATACCCAGAGACTGCCTATTTGGCAGTATTCTCTTCCCCTTCGGTCCGAAGATCATATTCTCCGATCTTTCGATACAGAGTGCGTTCTCCGATCCCCAGTGACTCTGCCGCCTTGCGACGGTTCCCCCCGACATGCTCCAGGGTGGCGCGGATCAGTTCCCGCTCCATCTCCTGGATGGTGACTCCCATCGGTAGGCTCCTGCTCGGATCGAGCGGTTGCTGAGGTCGGATATGGCCCGGCAGATCTCCGACATCGAGCACCCTCTCCTCGGAGGTCACCACCATATTCTCGATCGCATTCTTCAACTCCCGGACATTGCCGGGCCAGGGATACGCAGTCAGTACTCGAAGTGCCTCGCGAGAGATGCCCTCGACAGGCTTATCGTGAATGCGGGAATAATCCTCCAGAAAGTGATTCACCAGTAACGGAATGTCGACCGTACGTTCGCGCAAAGGAGGAATCTCGATGGTGACGACGTTCATACGATAAAAAAGATCCTCTCGGAACTTTTCCTCTTCAATTCTCTTGCGGAGATCTCGGTGAGTGGCGCAGATCAATCGAACGTTGGTCGGAACAGGATCATTGGAACCCATCCTGACCACTTCCCTCTCCTCCAGAACACGCAGTAACTTGACTTGCACCGAGATTGGAATATCACCCACCTCGTCAAGGAACAGAGTTCCCTCATCAGCATGTTCGAAGCGCCCTTTCCTCAGCGAAGAGGCACCGGTAAAGGCCCCACGTTCATGTCCAAACAACTCGCTCTCTAAAACTCCCTCACCGAGAGCCGCGCAGTTGAGAGGTACGAATACATGGCCCTTTCTCCTGCTGTTGGCGTGAATCGCCTTGGCGATCAGTTCTTTTCCTGTACCACTCTCTCCTAGAATCAGGATCGATGCATCGGTCGGTGCCACCTGTTTCAATTTCTGAACGATGGCATGCATCACATGACTGGAACCGATGATTCCCTCGAAGCCGAAACGATCATCGATCGTTCTTTCGAGCTCATCGGCACGCCTCCTCAATGCAGCTCCCTCGAGTGCCCGATCGACCCGAATCCGTAAACCGGTCAGATCGACAGGTTTCCTCAGATAATCGACGGCACCCAGTTGCATCGCCTCGACGGCGGTCTCGACAGTGCCATATCCGGTAACGACGACCACCGCGATGAACGGGTCAATCGATTGTGCTTCCCGGATCAGATCGAGGCCGTCTCGATCACCAAGCACCAGATCGGTGATGACGATATCGACCCCTTCCTGGCGAAGTCGCTCCTTCGCTTCCTCCACAGAGGTCGCCACGATGCAGTCATGCCCTACCGAAACCAGTGCCTCTGCCAGCAGCTCGGCGTGGGCCACTTGATCATCGACGACCAGGATTCGCGCCGGACGACTTCCCCGATCAGAAGAACCGACTTTTCTGATCTGGTCGGTCATTGTGTCGATCCTTCCGCCGGAAGAACGATGGAAAAACGGCTTCCTTGCCCCGGTTCACTTTCAACCAAGATCGTACCGCCATGAAGGCGGATGATCCGTAACGTCGTTGGAAGTCCCAGACCCGTGCCCCCCTCTGTGGTCGAGACGTAGGGCCGAAAGATTCTGGGGATCGCTTCCTCCGAGATTCCTACGCCAGTATCGGTCACTTCGATCACCACTGCACTCGAACCTCTGTAGGTAGATTCGAGTACCCGGAGGAAGATTTCACCCCCTTCGCGCATTGCGGAACAACCGTTGAGGATCAGGTTCAGGACCGCCTGATGCAGAAGAGACGCATCTCCAGCCACACGGGGAACATCCATGGGCTGGAAGAAAACGTTGACCCCCTCCAGTTCAATCGCCTCGCGATTCCTCGAAATAACATCCTCGACCAAACGCGAAGCATCGACCGAGTCTCTTTGCATTTGTTGGGGTCGGGTCAATTGCAGAAAGGAAGATACAATCTTCTCGATGCGCTGAATCTCCGACCTCATCGTTTCCAGTCGACGTTGGGTCCTGTGATCGCGCGGACTTTCCGGATCTCCCAGTTCTTCGAGGAGCAACTGAGATGAAATGTTCAGGGTCGAGAGGGGATTCTTTACCTCATGGACAAGCATGCCCGCGAGGCTGGCGACATCTTGCTCCCAATTTCCTAGTTGGCTGGCATCGAAAGCGTTCACCGCGCTGCGGCTACCCTTCCGCTTCTTCTTCTTCGGCATCACCCTCGATCGGTTCTTCACCCTCGACCGGTTCTTCACCTTCGATTGGTTCTTCACCTTCGGCGGGCCGGAAAACTTTGTATCGGATGTTCCTGACCCGAACTGCATCCTCTGGTCGGAGGAGAATTGCTAAGCCCCCCATCGGAAAGTACGGCCGGGTGTTCTCACCGAGAGCATCGAGAGAATCGAGGTCAGTGATACTGACGAGGCCTTCCTTGAGCTCGATCCGCATCCGGATCCACTCTTCTTCATCAGCATCGAAACTGTGCACGTCATACTTCTTCAGCGCCGAACCCGGGCGCATCCCTGCAGTGATCCCGAGATTCACCGCATCTCCTGCGACCAGTTGAATCTCCAGCTCGACGACATATTCCTCCCAGGAGTCCTCTCCGATCTCGAGCTGAGCGGGGCCAGAACTGGAATTATTGCCCACCACCTCTCCTCCATCCTCGGTCCAGACCTCTGCATCCGGATCGGAAGCAGAAGCTCTGAAAGCGGAGAGGTAGCTATCGATCGTCAGATCTTCCCACTCGATGGCAAGTTCGGCAGCCTGCGCAGAACGTGTCGCCTTGTATTCAACGAGGTACTCATCGATGGTCGTTCGGACCTCTTCATACTCCTTGGTATCCTTGTAATCACTGGAGAATGACTCCAGAAGGCCGATCGCCGCGGCCAACTCCTCTTGCCTCCGGTAGGCGCGGGCACGGCGAGTGATTCGATCAAATTCGACTTCCGCCCTCTGTCTCTTGGCCACCTGTTCACACAAATTCAACCATTCCTGATGAGCCGCGGTCTTCCCAAAGGTGTCATCCGGATCGAACTTATCTAGCTCTCGCTCTGCAGCCAGCGGATCTCCCTCAGCCATCAAACTCTTAACCCGGCTAGCAATCTGCTCAAGATGCTTCTTGCCGGCAGATTCACGAACCTGAATCTGTTCATCGAGAAGCTTCTGAGCTTTCACTGCGTAAGCGGTTCCTTCAGCGGCATAGATCATATCTTCGAGATGCAGGATCCATTCATCGTACCGTTCTGGATAATTCCGGATCGCTCCTTGAATACTGCCGAACTTCTCCTTGTACTTATCTAGCCGGATCTGCTGCATCTTGCGGGCAACCTCTTGCTCGGTCATCTGGGGTTTCGGCACGACCGGTGGAGGCGCTTCAGTTTTTGTGCAGCCCGGCATGCTAAAGAGCATCAGCAGTAGTAGAACCACAGCAGAATTCCGACGCTGGAGAATCATGTTGCTGGAACCTACCTTTCTGTTCTCTTGCACCTTCGACCCAGAATATCAGCAGTGCAGGACAGGTCTCTATGATCCACTACTGTGACTGGCTAATACTTCCTGGCAAACCTCAAGCAGATTCGCGATAACTTCTTCTTCGGTTCCCTCCAGGCGACAGCCGGAAGCCTTGGCGTGCCCTCCGCCTCCGAACCGAGACGCAATTGGATGAACCGAACAGTCACCACGAGACCGAAGAGATACTTTATAACGCCCTGGACCAACTTCAACGACGAGGAATACGATCTCGGTCCCCGCTACCTGTCCCAACGTGTCCACGAACCCGTCCAGATCCTCCATATTGACTCCCCGACGAAGACGAATCTGCTTGGAGAGCAATGAAAATAGGATCTTTCCATCGTTATGGCACTGGACGTTCGCCAGCAAATCGCCCAGAGCCTGGGTTCGCTCCAGCGAGAAGGACTGGAAAATCTTCTGGAATATGGGCTCCGGATCGACACCCAATTCGACCAGTTCCGCAGCAATTCGGTAAGCGATCGAACCCGAGTTGGAGTAGCGGAACCAACCCGTGTCAGTGGCGATAGCCACAAACAGAGATTCCGCCGAGTTCAACGGCAATTCTTGTCCCAACGCACAGATCAAATCCATCACCAGATTGCCTGTAGCAGGAGAGCCAGGTTCACACCAGATCTCCTGGAAACAATCGAGATCACCTTCAAGGTGATGGTCGACACAGACCATCGGAACCCCAGACGCTTGGACAGGCTGTCCCATGTGGCCCAGGCGTTCCAGCGACGAAGTGTCGAGAACGACGATCAGATCCGAATTCTCAGGGGCAGAAAGATGAGGGGCATCCGGCACAGCGGAAAACACCTCGGTCACTCCATCATGATCGATAAACTTCAGTTTTTCAGGAACCTCATGGGTCAGAATCGTCCGGGGTTGGGCACCGAGCTGGGCGAGACAGCGATGCATCGCAACGCACGAACCGAGAGCGTCCCCATCCGGATAGATATGAGTCAGGATCAACGGTTTACGAGTCGACCTGAGGGCCAGAAGAAGTCCTTCAGGAATCGCTCCGGGCTGCCAGAGCTGTACTTCTTGCGCCATCCAACACCTTCTTGAGACAATTGCGTTTTCGCAATACCATAGAGTAGGTCTCGTCCCCGACAGCCGAGACTACAGATCGGGAGTTTACCATCGACTGACCTGCGGGAACCAGTGCTACCCAATACTGGCAGAAAGAAGGAATCCTGTGGAGACCGGCCGAAAAATCATGAATCTGCGCAAGGATCGCGGAGTCGCCCAGAGCTCGCTGGCGGAGATGACCTCCGTCACGCCGAGTGCTCTGTCACGAATCGAGGCAGGGATTCACCAGCCTCGTGGCTCTGTCGCGCTGCGGATCGCCAGAGAACTGGGAGTCACAGTCGATTACATCCTCGATGGGGAAGCACCGTATCCGCCACCTCCCATGGCTCTGCTTGAAAACCTCACGGAAAACCCAGCTCAGCAGCCCAGAGACCAGAACATAAAAGTGAGTCGTGGCGAGAAGAGGCTTCTCAAGGCACTCAGAGAGCTGACTACCGAGGAACGACGATTACTGAAGACGATTCTGGAGACCAGCAACAAAGAGGTGAGACTGGCCCTCTTTGCTCTGGGTCGTAAAGATTTACTCACCCAGCTCGACGCAAATGAACTCGATAAGTTCCAAAAAGCTCTCGCCAAGCTCTAGGCTTCAGTCCAGCTCAAGTGATATTGATCATTTGCGCCACCTCAGTCTGTCCGTCATGAACAGCTGCTGCCGAGGCTTGCAATGCTTCACTTTCAGCACTACTCAGTTCGACTTCGATGATCTTTTCGACCCCATCCGAACCCAAAATCACTGGAACTCCGACCCACGTATCTTCGATTCCGTACTGACCTTCCAGCAAGGAACAACAGGGCATGATACGTTTTTGATCGAGTAGAATTGATTCTGCCATCGCCACTGCCGAAGCGCTCGGTGCGTAATAGGCACTACCGGTCTTGAGTAGATTGACGATCTCTGCCCCGCCGTGACGAGTTCGATCGACCAGAGCTTCCAGGCGTTCGGCTGAAATCAGCTGCTGGACTGGAATACCACTCACCGAGGCGGTCGAGGTGAGAGGAATCATACTGTCGCCATGACCACCCAGGACCATCGCCTGAATATCTCTGACCGAGCAACCCACCTCCATGGCGAGGAAAGCTCTGTAGCGGGCGGTATCGAGTACCCCAGCCATGCCGACTACCTTGTTCTTCGGCAAACCCGAGACCTGGTGAGCCACGTAGCACATCACATCGAGCGGGTTCGAAACGATAACCAACATCGCTGAAGGCGCGAATTCCATGATTCCGGAGACCACCTTCTGCTGGATTTCTCCGTTGACACGTAATAGATCGGAACGATCCATGCCCGGCTTTCTCGGCATACCAGCGGTGATAATCACCAGCTCAGCACCTTCGAGACTGGAGTAATCGTTGGCTCCTTCGACGACAGAATCGTAGCCACAAACTGGTCCAGCCTGGACCAGATCGAGTGCTTTTCCCTGAGGCATTCCGTCGACGATATCGACAAGGACAACATCCCCGAGTTCTTTCTCGGCTAGCCTCTGGGCGGTGGTGGATCCGACGAACCCGCCTCCGATAACTCCAATCTTGCGACGTGCCATGATTGCATCCTCTCCTGGCCCACAAGAGCCGATTCTGACAAATCGATCTCCCGGATTTAGTTCTGTGCAGCGAGCAACTCGACGAGAGTGCTGCCGATTTCTGCAGGAGAAAGGGCGACCCTGACGCCCGCCCTTTCGAGCGCGGCGATCTTATCCTCTGCAGTTCCCTTGCCCCCACTGACGATAGCACCGGCATGGCCCATCCTTCGGCCTGGAGGAGCAGTTCTTCCGGCGATAAAACCAACCACCGGCTTTTTTACCTCGGCAGCGATGAACTCGGCCGCCTCTTCCTCAGCAGTCCCACCAATCTCACCGACCAGGACGATCGATTCAGTAGCCGAATCATCGTTGAACAATTTCAAAACGTCGATGAAGTTGGTGCCGATTATCGGATCGCCACCGATTCCTAAACATGTCGACTGTCCCAACCCCATCTGGGTGGTCTGATGAACCGCTTCGTAGGTCAGAGTACCGCTTTTGCTGACAATCCCCACCGATCCAGGCTGATGGATGAAGCCTGGCATGATTCCCATCTTGCACTCACCAGGCGTGATGATCCCGGGACAATTGGGGCCCAGTAAACGTACCCCATTGGCGACAACCGCTTCCTTCGCCCGGATCATATCCAGCGTCGGAATTCCCTCGGTGATGCAAACGATGAACGGGATGCCCGCTTCCGCGGCCTCGATGATCGCAGAGGCGGAAAACCGAGCCGGAACGTAAATGATGCTGGCAGTAGCAGCTGTGGCCTCCTTGGCGCTGCTGACATCATCGAATACCGGACGGTCCAGGTGTGTTGACCCCCCTTTACCGGGGGTGACACCTCCGACGATGTGGGTTCCGTAGGCCATCATCTGTTCGCTATGCAGGGTACCGTTACGTCCGGTGAACCCCTGAACGATCACACGAGTCTCGGTATTGATCAGGATACTCAAACCCTGCTCCCATCAGCGGCTGCAACAGCCTTGGCGGCAGCATCTGCCAGATCGTCTGCTGTGATCACATTAATTTCTGATTGGGCAAGAATCGCCTGCGCTTCGGCTACCGAGTTCCCCTCCAACCTGACGACAAGAGGAACTTTCAGATGGGTTACTCGAGCAGCATCGATGATGCCATCTGCAATCAAATCGCAACGGATAATCCCACCGAAGATATTGACGAGAATCGCCGCTACGTTTTGATCTTCCAGGATGATCTTGAAAGCCTCGGTTACCCTCTCTGCGGTAGCAGTTCCGCCCACGTCGAGAAAGTTAGCAGGCTCCCCTCCATGGAGCTTGATGATGTCCATCGTCGCCATCGCAAGCCCAGCTCCGTTGACCATACAACCGATAGTGCCATCCATACCCACGTAGGAGAGTTCCGAGTTAGAGGCACGAGTCTCGCGCGGATCTTCCTCGTGCAAGTCGCGAAGTTCAACATGTTCTGGGTGTCGGAACTCAGCGTTTTCATCAAAGTTGATCTTGGCATCGAGTGCGATCACATCGCCTTCAGCGGTCACCACCAATGGATTGATCTCCGCCAGAGAACAGTCCTCCTGAACAAATGCGGTGGCGAGCTTCTGCACCAGATCAACGAATTGAACGGCAGTCTTATCTGAGAATTGTAGCTTCGTTGCCAGAGATCGAGCCGCTGATTCGGAAATCCCCGAATCGACTCCGATTTCCTCGAAATGAATCGCCTCTGGTCGCGACGCCGCCACCTCCTCGATATCCACTCCACCCTCGGCACTGACCATCAAGACCGGCTTTTCACGAGCTCGATCGATGACCATGCCGCAATAAATCTCCCTGGCGATATCACACCCCTCCTCGATGAGGATGGTACGAACTCGACGTCCCTCAGGGCCGGTCTGGGGAGTGACTAACTGCATGCCCAGTATCGAACGAATCGCTTCTTCACATTCGGACCAGCTCGAAGTCACTCGAACTCCGCCACCCTTACCGCGACCACCAGCATGAATCTGAGCTTTCACAACCCAGGGCCCCTCACCAAGCTCCCTCGCTCCAGCCAAAGCATCCTCAACAGTCGTGGCTACCTCACCCCTGGGAACAGGAATCCCATGGTTAGCCAGCAGTTGCTTCGCCTGGTATTCGTGGATCTTCAAGCAAGATTCCTTTCGGGCTACAGCCCTCGTCACACCGCGGTCCAATTTCTAGCAACTAATACACAACCTCGAGATTCGGTTGTACCAGAAACCTCCGATCAGGAACCAGGCTGTGGCTTCCTGACAACACAGGGGAAGGTAGCGCGAGCAGGTATGACGTGCAACGAAACCCGTCAGGGAACTCCGGGTGAGCTTCAGGTCCCCGACTTCTCTTCTTCGATGACCCCTCCGGCGGGGACCGGCTCGCCCTGCTCGGGCTTGCCCTCCTCCAGCAGTCTGCGTGCCGGTACGAGCAACCGTTCCAGCTCATCATTGAGGGACCCCTCGAGACGCGCGGTGCGGTGTTCGTCAATCACCCGCTGCGGATCGCTGAGAACCAGTGAAATCGCAGCAACCCGTCCACGGAAACGACCCAATTCCTTGAGAACCCTTGCGCGAAGCTCTCGCAAAGTTCGGTTGTGATCACGCGCTGAGAAGGGAAGCGCACTATCGAAGGGAAGGTTGGTCCTATCGACCACAACCAATCCTTCGCGATATCTGGCGAGAGCTTGAATGCCATTCTCAAATGTCTCTCGGGCTTCGACCAATTGCCCTCTGCGCTTCTCAACGTCACCAGAGTTCAGCATGGCTTCCTCAGACTGGATTCGACCCAGTTCGAACCAAGC
>Ga0310345_10002782_pt1 | contig 17248 bp, 28 predicted proteins | sample HC15DNA20500_MG_FD_204667 | JGI IMG/M metagenome (GOLD analysis project Ga0310345, IMG submission 204667) | Marine microbial communities from station ALOHA, North Pacific Subtropical Gyre - HC15-DNA-20-500_MG | ecosystem: Environmental > Aquatic > Marine > Oceanic | place: Pacific Ocean: North... | reverse complement strand
ATTCAGGATGTTTCTTTCTAACCCAAGACCTATAAGCCTTTAGTCTATAATCTAACATCCATTTAGGTTCTTCTTTTAGTTTAGATATAAGTCTAATAGTTTTTTCATTTAACCCTTTAGGAATCTTCTCTGATTTGATATCAGTTTCGAATCCCCACTTATATCCAGATTCTAATTCAGATTTTTTTGTTAGTTTTTGTTTGTTTACTAATTTATCTTCAAACATCTTCTACTTCTTCTACTTCTTTAAATGCTCCAGGAAATTCTCTATGAGTAAATGGGTGATCTTTTGGTACTCCACCTAATTTATTGAATTTAATTTCTTGTGTTACAGTTCTATAATCTGGTACTTCTTTCTTTTTCCACATAGACTGTAATCCTTTTTGCATATAATATACCCAATTCTTTTTCATCCTATGGCGCCTCTTGTCCAAACCATTCGTAATTAATTTTAATATATTTATTCCATTCTTCTGGTACATCTGGTTCATCATAGATAGCTTCAACAGGACATTCAGGTTCACAAGCTCCACAATCAATACATTCTTCAGGATTTATATATAATTGTAATCCATCTGGATCAAATCCATCTACCATTGCTTCTGCACCTGCTCCTTCTTTATCATATGGGCCGTGGATACAATCCACAGGACAAACTTCTACACACGCGGTATCACAAGTACTAACACAAGGTTCTGCTATAATAAAAGTCATTTGATTTCTCCCTAATCAATCTTATAATTATAAATTTCTTCAAATTCTTCTGTTTTTAACATTCTAATTGCATCCCAAGTCAACTTTGTACAAACTTTTGCACATATCTGACAACCAATACATTCATTAAATCTTATCTGTACTGGTGGAATAGGTATATTATATTTATCAGTTGGTACTGTTTCAATACAATCAACTGGACAAAACGGAACACACACTTGACAACCTGTACAACCATCTTCATCCACTACTGCCATAAGACGTGGTTTTTTCTTTTTATAATTTATCTTATGTGTCGGTTCGGGAACTGTTTTATAATGGTCTATAGATTTCATTAACTACTTCCTGATAATGTATGTATATCTTCTATCTTATATTCTTTACCATCTGTAGCTGTAAATATTTCTGGTAAATTATCATATTGTCCTTTAGGTAGTTTACCCATATCTGTCATAGTAGGTTTACCACCACCATGTGTTGCAATCCTTTCAGGCGGTAATCCTTCTAATTCACAAGTATCCCATTGTAGTTCGCCATCTATACCATATAGTTCTACAATAGGTTTACTTCTATTCATACTATATAATGATGATAAAGGAAATCTCATTCCCATGCCTCTTGTGGTGCTCTATTACCATCTATCATAGGTCTATTCAATTCCATACCTAACATTGTTTGTGCTTCTTCACTCATCATATCTGGAGTCCAAGGTGGATCCCAAACCAATTCAACTTCACACTTTTTTACTTCTTCTATTTCTTCAACTCGTGATTTAACATTATTTAAAAATTCTGGCCCTACAGGACAGGCTGGTGTAGTTAATGACATTGTTATATGTACGAATCCTTTTCTCTCAAACAATTCTGTATCTATACTATACACTAATCCTAAATCCCAAATATTTTGTGGTATCTCTGGATCATATATTTTTTTACAAACATTCTCTATTCTTTTTTCTATTGTCATTCTTTCATCATCCTAATTGCTTCAGCGAACCCTTTTAATCTTTGACTTGATATTGTTCCCTCTAATCCTAATCCATCTATTAAGTCTTGTCCTTCATATGGATCAATAGAAGATTTAGGTTCACCATTAAATACTTCCTCTAATAAATATAATAATCCACTCACTATAACTGAATCCGATACGGTATTTATTTGAATTGGATCTTTATTCTCTAACTTAATCCAAGCATAAGAAGTACATCCGTGAATAAAATTTTCTTCTATTCTATCTTCTTCAGGATAATTCTTTTGTGATTCTTTACCCAAATCTACAATGTATTCTAATCCCATTGTAGTATCTGTAGGGAAAGAATGTAAAATTTGATTTATATTTTTTATCTTATCCCGTACCATTATATTTTCATTTTATTTCTGATATTGTAACGAAGTTAAGTTCATACTCCAATAATAAATATTCAATAACTTTCTCAAAATGTAAATAAGTTTCTTCCGTCCATACATTTTCGTTATGAATTCCATTGATATGTGATTGAAACATAAATGTACTTCCATATAAACTCAAACTATCTGGTTCATTTATACCATCACAACCTTCAAAGAATTGAGTTCCAAAACTCAATCCCTTGTTTATCTCAGTATGTCCTGCAATCCAATCAAAATAATTTGATACGGCATTAGCACTTTCTTGAGTTAATCCCCAACCAGGTGGTCTGAATCCTTTGGGTTTATATCCACATTTTTCCCATAATTCTAATGATTCTTGTATTCTTTGAACAGATTCTCCATAACTTAATTCAAAAAACTCCATCTCACCAATACCTTCATTTTGACATGCATGATAATGTCCGTGATTAGATAATTCTACATAATCTTTTGACTTCCAAAACTCTATAAACTCTTTTGTAAGTGGATACTTATCGTGATAATTACTTGGGATAAATAAATTAAACTTTACACCGTATTTCTTGTTAAGAGAATCTAAATATTCTATTTGAACATCACCTTCAACACCCCAATCCTTTTCAGGATGTACATCATCTATAGCCACCACAACATTGGTTTTCATTTTTATTCCCATACTGTATGAGTCATATAATCTTTATTTGTTTTGATTATAAACTCATCCCATAATTTTCTAAAATCTTTATGATTCCGATGTTCTGGTTTCCACACTGCTCTTTCATCAAAATCATTCATATGGCCCCAATCTAAAATCTTATGATAATGTGTTCTAACTTGAGGTATATTATTCAATCTATCTTTTAACTTTTCAAACTCAAATATCTCTTTATAATTTATATTCTGTACTACAAAACTCAAAGTTATAACATCTATTGTATCCAATGTATTAATATAATCTAAATTTTCCATTAACATATCCCAATCACCATTTCTTCTCACTATATCATATGTTTCCTTATTTGAAGCATCTATTGATATCTCAACTGAACCTACATATGGATGTACATTCTTCATACTATTCCACATACTTGGTGTCCAAAGATTTCCATTAGTATGTAGATGTACTGTTTTTACTTTTGGATATTTCTTTGAATCAAACTCTTGTAAAAAACTTCTAAAAAATGGACTTGCAAACGGGTCACCTGTTCCTGTAATATATAATCTGTAAGCATCCTTAATTATTTCTTCTGTAACTATTTTATGAATCTTCTCTATATTATTCCACTCATATGATTTTGGTGAATTCATAATTAGTTCTTCTCTACAAGTTGGACATGATAAATTACAACTTCTATCATAACAAAAATTAACCACAAGTGGGCCAGTTTTATCAATCAACTGAAACTTTCTCCATAATATATTTAAATCTGATTTCTCGAAAACTGGAGATGCTGGTCGTAAATTATCACTCAATAAATGTGAACAATTTTTTGCTATACAATTTGTAAAGGTAGAATCTAACATACTCTGTCTATATTCTTGGGCTATCTCACCGTTCCAAACTTCTTCCCAAGACTGTTCTAATATATTACCTAATGGTTTAGTAATCCAACCTGGACAGCAATTGTACACTTCACCTGTACCATGAATCTCTACAAAAGACCAAGGCTGTCTACAAAATCTATTAGAATAATCACTCATCTACCGTTTCTTCTTCGTCTAAATATGTACTATCTTGATGTATATGAATTACACTACCACTCTCCTCTGAAGGATTGTTTTCATAATCCATTTTCATTTGAATTGCCTCGGCCTCTATTTCCATAGCTATTCTAGCCAATTCTTGTTCTTGTTCTGGTGTTAATTTATTTTTCATAATCTCTAAATACATCCTTCCAAGTGTATGTATATGCCTGTTTTCCTAAATTAAATGCGTTCTGTTGCGACATTTTATCCGCATTAGGAAACCAATATTGTTGTTTTCTCATTCGAGTCATATCACCATCATTATAATCTTGTCCTTTGATATACATTCTTTTATTTGGTAACTTTCTATTATGTACTAACAAAATATTCTTTATAATATATTGTGGTATCTCTCCTTTAAAATGTATAAATAAATTATTCAAAAATGCCGTATCTTCATGTACAAAAAATACACTTTTCGGTATATTAACTCCACTTCTAATTACCTCTGAAGAAATTACTAACCCACATCCATTAAATTTTAAATTATTAGTAGTTTGTATATCTAAATCTTCCACCTTATCATTTATTTTATCCATTTCTTCTTGAGACATATTATATCGTAGACTCCACCAATTTTCTGTATCCATTTCTGTAAATGGTTTATCTGTGAAATCTGGATGTTCTAATATTTTCCAAGTATCATCCCACATTTTACAAGTACTAAAGAACCCAACATACTTTGGTGTATCTTCCTTTACAGCAGTATGTAAGTGATCAAGTATTTCCCAAGTTTGTCGTGGTATTAGTGCATCACTCTCTCCCCACATCAACACATCAACATCATCACAATACTTATCATTGAACTCTCTACGATAATCTGCTATTGTAAATAATCTATCTTTGTTAACCCAAAAATCTACATTATGTTTAGCACAAATATCATCCATTCTCTCTACAATCTTATGTGATGTTATTTTATTAGTATCTATTTGTTCTAATTCTTCATTCATATTGAGGCAAATATCCACTTTAATATTCTCTTTATTTTCTATATCTTCTAAAGAATACCTTACACTTCTAATATAATCTTCTATAATATCTAATTCATAAAACTGAACTAAACATCCAATAACAAATTTATTTTTTAATAACATAATTATCTTTTATAGCTTCCCACACTTTTTTCATCAAATCATTTCGTTCTGTTTTTTCAAATCCATTAAAATGCCATACCCATGCACAACTCCACAACAAATCACTCTGTAATACTCCTCGTAAATGTAATTGTTGTAAATTAAATCTTTCATCTAAAAATTTCAAATCAAACTTACTATCTCTAATCATATAATTTATAGGTGTTTGGTCTGAACCTTTCTTTACAGTTTCGTGTTGTCGTTTTCTCAACTCATCTTGATTTTCATAATAAAAATCCGTAACTTGTTTACAAAATTCTTTATGTTTTTTATTCAACACTATGAATCCACAATTAAAATATGTAGTCCAATCAAACTTTACCTTAGGCCAGTAATCTTGGTATCCCTTTATACTATTATGTGTCCACTCTATAAAAAATCTATCTTGTACGGCTCCAAACTCACCACCTGCTTCTTCAAAGAAATCAGGACAATCCCAATGTACCATCGTATCAATATCAACCAATGCTACATTATCATATTCTATATCATTAGCATCCAATACATCAAAGACATGCCACCTTTGCCAAGTAGGTTTCATTCCTGGACTATCTGTTAATACTCCACCTTCAGTTGGCTGTAATTCTTCATCCAAAATAAACAACTGAACATCGTTCTTATCACACCAATATTTCCAAGTTTTAAAACACCACTCCTTATAATCTAAATAGTCGGGTGCCTTCTCCAAACAAGTCATAAAAACTATATTATTTTTCACGAAATACCTCTATACATAAAACATTTTTATCATTTACTAATATCCAAGTACCATCTTTTTGTCTAAACTTTGTAAATTGTCCTTGTATTATAGATTTGGATTCAATATGATTAAATGTTCTCTTTTCTCCACCAACAAAGTGAAAAATCTGAGTTACATATTCTCCCACTGCATTTACAGTTGATTTCAAATCTATATATTTTTCTTTCATTATGCCTCTCCTTCAAGTCCTATTGGAGTATCTGCCAGTATATTATTATACCAAACTTCTTCTGCAAACTTCACTATATTATCAAACTCATTGTCTGTTAATACTGATTCTCTATTATCAAGTGTACGCTCATTATAATGTTCTAATATTAAATCTATTATAATTGAATCTATTTCTGATTTTTTCATTTTTTCTTTAATCCTACTAAAGTATGTCCTCCAGGTGGTTTCAATGTATCCTTCACACTAACCACCTCATCATAATAATCAAATACCTTATGGTATTCTTCTCTTGGCCAAAAGTCATGTATAAATACTATAGAATCTTCATCTATATAATTCAAGATTTTATATGCACAATCTGAACGAGCTCTTCCATCTATAAAAACCACATCGAGTTTTGGTAAATCCAATGTATCTATAAAATCAATGTACTCGTGCCAAATATATTTATCTCTTGGATAAACACAATCATCTAATTTAGGAATAGTTGTACTTAATTCTTTTGATGCATAAATCAAATTATCGTCATACTTATCCCAAAATTCTTCTCGTTTAGTTGGAACTCCCTTTGGAATATCACATAAATATATCTCTACATTATCAAGTCCATCATTATAAATTTCTTGTTGAACATTCCAAAACCAATCCAAATTATGTTCAATACTATAAAACTTCTTTACATACTTTGGAAATATTGTAGTACTACCACCACAACCATACTCCAACATAATTTTATCTTTATCAAGATAACTTATTACAGTATCTATTTCTTTAGGATCTATATTTGGTTCTAACATATTACTCTCGAAAAAGTATGTCTATCGTACTCCTCACCATAAACTAATTCATAATCTTCTTCAATAACCTCAAAACTTTTACCACCTCTCTCAGTAGCCACATTATTTCTTTCTTCTGAACCACCCTCAAATAAAATATGTTTACCAAGACCAATCATTTTTTTTATAAATTTATTTTTTAATATTTTATTTACTTTCGAACCTTCATTATGTAAATCTATATAAAGTAAATCAAATTCAAATGGTTTATTAAAAAATATTTCATAATCATCATTACTATAGTGTATTGAAGAATAAATCCCAACATCTAAAAAATTCTGAACGGCTCCCTCATACTTTTCTTTATCTGATTCGAATGAATATAACTCATTTTCATCTTCCTGAGCACCTCTCATATAGATTGTGGTTGCACCCCAACCACTACCAAACTCCACTATAGTTTTAGATTTGTGTTCTTTTACATAATCATAAAGTGTTTCTAAATATTCTCTTGGATAAGGTGTTGGTAAATTAATTAGTGGATACATTACCACCCCTTTTTAATAGCATGAACTATATATTCTCTGCCTATTTCACCTACCCACCAACCAACTGGAATTGATATTAGTTTTGGTGTTACTTTATCAAGTGTTGGTAGATTACTTCTAAATTCCCTAACACAACTATGGATATCATTTCTCTCGTGTACTTGTGATACCATAACATTTTGTTCTTTCATATGATTCATAAAATCTTGTCGTCTATGGTTTATCAACATACTGTAAATCCAAAATGATGATTTCCTATCTGGTTTTCTTTCTAATAAAGTAATACCATCTAAACTTTTTAAATTCTCATCAAAATACTCTGCATTTTCTTGATGTTTCTTGACTATAAAATCTACATCTTTAAAATTTTCCATACCTACAGTAGCATTCACATCATTCATATGAAATTTAAATCCCCATTCTGGTACATCTGCCTCACATCTAAAATCTTTTTTGTTTGTTTCTCTATCAATTCCATACCATCGTAATAATTTAGATTTATTATACAGTTCTTGATTGGGTAATATTAACATTCCACCATCTACAGAAGTTATATGTTTTATTGCCTGAAAACTGTAAGTACAGATATTACCGTGATTACCTAACCTTTGATTCTTATAAGTAGAACCCATAGCATGTGCACAATCCTCAATAACCATAGGTTTAAATCCAAACTTCAATTCTGATTTCTCTACAATTTTCTTCACTCTATCTAAATCTACAGGATAACCACCCCAATGTACCAAGAAAATAACTTTAGTTTTCTTAGTTATCTTTCTTTCTAAATCATCTAAATCCATATTGAGATTTCTCTCATCAATATCCACCCACTTTATCTTTAAATTATTTGCTAATACTGGCCAATTTGTTGCCGTACAAGTCAATGGTGTACATAATACTTCATCTCCATCTTCTAAACCAGACCAAATTTTCCTTTGAGCACAACCATCAAATGTTTCCCACATTGGTTTCTTCAACATATGTAGAGCCAAATGTTCTGCTGAGGTAGCAGAATTCATTGTTGAAATATATGGGTTTCCTATATAATCCTTCAGTACAGATTCAAACTCCTCTACCTTAGGGCCTTGTCCTATAAATCCACTCTCTAATACTTTTCGTACTTCTTTGTGGACATTTTTATTCATCCAAACACTAAATAATGGAATCATACTCATCTAAATATCTCCTTGCCTCATTTACAAATTTTTGTTGATCTTCCTCTGAACGAGTTTCTCCCCTACCATAATGAAAGAAAAAAGGTTTATCATAAATGGAACATTGTTCACCATATGGAACATCTAACACATGTTTTGATTTATCTCCAATATAATTACCTTCCATACTAAAGGCTGTATTTTCCAATATAACACAACTCTCTCCATGTTTTGCAGCCATTTTAGTTATATTCCCACAACTATCTATGTGAGTTGCATCTGGATATAAATCATACTTTTCAAAATTCTCTCGTTTAAATATCATAAACATTTCTCTACAAATATTTCTATCAAATCGATTCGTTACTAAAAAATTATCCTCTAATAGTGGTAATATTTCAAATGTCCAAGAATCCAGAAATAATATATCACAATCTAAAAAACAAACAATAGGATTTGAAGTATTCTTCATACCTAATGCTAATCCAGCTGAATGATTTCTACTACCATCTCCAGGTTTACTCCAAATTCCTTTTTGTGGCCCTTCAAGTATTTGATAATTATTTTTATTTCTATATATCTTTTTATATCTATCTATATCAGAACCATTATCAATTATCGTTACTGTATGAGGGTGATTTATAAAATGTTCTAAACTTTCAAGTGCAAGTTTTACATAATCAGTATTTTTAAAACTTACTATTATAAAATCAATAGGAGTAGCAATGAATTCATAACTTTTGATGGGGATGTCTTGTCCAGCAATCTTATCTCGCATCACCATACCTATCACCCAACCACTCTCGTGAATTTGATTTATACTTATGTCCTTCCAAACCAAAGTTTATAAAAGGATTTATAGAATATATATTACAACCATAATGCTCTTTTATTTTTTCATTTACCCTCAATGTATTACTCTCTATACTACCAACCCAAGCTGGAGCACTTGAATAATTATCTGCACTTCCCCAATCATTTTCTGTATAGGTTGGTTCATATAAATCCTCATCTAAATAACCACAATCATGTCCTAATAAAATAATATTTTTAGCTCCCATATAAGCTGCCAAATGTATTCCACTCGTAATAGTTGAACGACTTACTACCAATCTATCTGGATTATAACTTCCAATGGCTGATAAAACTTCATCATCCATTGTGGCACTTTTGTTATCCAGATGTTCAAACATATATGCATTTTCCATATCGGGAGTATTCTTAGGATCATTATAATGTCCCGTATGATATTCTGGAAAAACTAATTTAATATTAGTTTGTTTTAACTCCTCTACTAATCTATTGAATCGAGGAACTTCTCGTAAATCTTTTGCCACTATATAATTACAAGGAAATCTTTTATAAACATTATTTATACCAATCACTATTTTATTCTCATAAAAACTTGGTTCAATATATTTTGAACTTGGGCCTGCACAAATAATATGAATATCTTCTTGTGTATGAATATGATTTAATTCAGCTGTACTTTTATACATTATCCATACATCTTTTCATAAACAAATTCAGCAACCATAAAATCAAACTCTGTATCAATATCTATACTTTCTATCTCATCTGTAATATAAAAAGTTGGATTTGAAGTTACAACATTTTTACATAATATCATATCTTCTCTTGATAAAATACAACAACCATAATTTACTGAAACTATATCAGGTAAATCTTGACTATTAGGTGAATTTCTAATATCATAATTTATTGGCTTACCTTCCAACCACATATGATGTTTTTGTGAAGTGGCCGTTACTATATTCTCAATATCACTATACATAAACTTAGTAATACATTCAGTTACAGTTTCACTACTTAATAATGGTGATGTTACAGGACTATACATTATATAATTTGATTCAGTTTCTACTGCTAAATTGTGCATAAACTCACTATTATTTACTTTACCACTAGCATAATAATCTTCTCTAAGATGAGTTTTTACACCAAGTTTCTTTGCCATATCTAACATCAACAATGAATCTGAGCTCACTACTATATCATCTAATCCATCTACTCTTTTTAACGACTCTATTTTTATCTCAAGTAAAGTCTTACCAGCAAACGGTTTTATATTTTTATTTCTTACTCGTTCTGAGCCTTCTCTAACAGGTATAATTGCTGTTAATTTTCCATTTTTCATAAATAACCTTTCATATAAATAGTACTAAACTACATACAAACTACAAGTTTTTTGCTCCGTTTCAGGAGTTCTCCAATATGTCCATGCTCGACCATTCATATATATATTATAACAATCCGTATAGATATCTATATCTAATTCATAATCACCTAATTTAGTATGATAAAAATCTTTTTTTATTCTTGATGGTATCTCATGATAAGATGGCCAATGTGTTTCATATTGTAATAAATCTGTAATCAATATAGGTTTTTCATCTACTCTATTATACATCCACTCAAAAACCATTTTGTGATCAATCATTCCATACTCACCCATAGGATTGTGTGTAAATACATAATCAAAATCGTTCACCTTAGATTTTACACAATCCACTATAGTATTCTGACAATCTTCTAATGTAGTTCCACGAGTTTCTAATTTATAAAACTCCGATGGATAATCAAAACAAGTTAATGGTACTTGATATTTTTCACACACTTCTTGTAACAAGAATTTTCTATGTGCATATTGTTGTCTTGCTGGATTATTATAATCCGTAGAACACATTATAATTTCTTTTTGTATTCTAAAATTCTGAAATATAGGCCATCCAAAGATAATCTCATCATCAGGATGTGCCAATACCATCAATACTTTCATCAACCGTCCTCTAAATAATAATCTGCCACTTTTTTATGACCTGTATGTAATATAATAACATCACTAATACCCACACTCATATCACAAACACACCATTGAAAAGGTAACATATAAGGATTTATACCCGACTTCCAAATTGCTCTCCACATAGATAACGGCCCCCTTCGTGGATGAGTTTCCATCTCATTACAATATTCTTCTAATAACTTTCTACCAGTTGCACTTGCTGTATATAATGTTATTGGTGACATATTAGTTGCCATTCCATTTCCTCTTGTTGGATCCTCATTCAAATCATAATCTCCATCCAATCCTCTGATACCATCGAACCTAACTTGTAAACGAGGATTCTCTGGAATACAAACTCCAAACTTTTTTGTCAATGGTAATAATGTTTTTACTTCATCATTCACCACATACATATCCGAATCCAAACATATTGCGTATTCCGCTTTAGAGTTCAACAATCCCACTACTTTATAATAATCATTACATCTATTTCCATATCTACCACCATGATTATTAATATAAGGATTATCTGAAACATCTATAATATTAACAGGAATATCTGTATTAATATCAACTTGTGTATCTGTATATAATGTTAGACTTACATCATCAAAATATTTTGTAAATGTAGTTAGAGTTGGATCTAATCGTTGGTGTCCTTCAAATATATTTCCACCAATATTAATTCTTTGTGCACCAAATTCTGCCATTACTAATTCTATTTTCATATTAATGTCTCCACGCTAACTTTCTACCATCTTCATTATCTATTTTCATTCTTGGATAAAACATTGGATGTAAATATCTTAAAACTTCTTGGTCATCTGCCATTTTCATATGTTCTGGAGCCTCAGGAGGATGTTGTGTAAATCTTTTATCCCATTTGAACTCTAACATCTCTCTTAGTACTTCTTTAGCAAAATCTGCTCTACCAATAGCTACTCCTGCATTTAAATACAAACCTGGTTTTAAATTATTTTGCCATTTTGCCGAACCTTCCATAAAGTCATCGTGATATCCCCCCTTATTTCCGTGATAAAATCCAGTAGTTGAATATAACAAGTCACAATCATACTCATAAAAAACATCTATAATTCGTTGTGGACTATCTATAAATATAACATCCCCTGCATCACACCACATAACTAATTCAGTATTTGGAAATTTATCACTCTCTAAATACTCTAATACCCATTCTTCTTTCATTATATGTGAATACATACCATATTTTTCAATCATATTCTTATCCTCAATATGATGCCCACACACGGGTTTTGTCAACACTACAGGTGATCCTATTCCTAACCATTCTAAAGATTTTTCAAACATAGTTATTTTTTTATCATCTTCACTTCTATATAACTGATTATAACGATGTAATTTAGATTCTGCAGTACCCGTTTCATCATCAATATAATTATGACAAGTTATATATGTTATATTATCTGGTTTAGTAAATGCATTTTTCAAATGTCCTCTATCAATCATCCAATCCAAACATTCTTTTGCAGCATTTCCCGAATGAACTATTGGTTGGCTTATTCCAGATATCGTTGTAGGTTTACTCACAATCTCTCCGCTATATATTCTGAAAATAATTCATGTGATATTTCATCTGGATGATGATCTGGTTTTAAAGAACCGTGTTCTAATGCAAATTCTCTAAAAGTTTGAGTAGGATCTACTAAACTTGGAAACCTATCTAAATCTATTTCTTCTATATATTTTTGTGTAGGTAATTTATTCAAATCCCAACCATCTTTGATGGTAAATCCTTTTTGATTATACATTTTCCATTGTCCAGCATCTATTTTAAAAAAGAAATATTTTATGTTATGTTTTTTAAGAAATGTTTGTACCGTAATAACTTGCCAAAAGAAATTCAACATATCTTGTTCAGTTGAATGTAGTAGCCCATAATAATAATATGGAACATTTTTACGATTACTTACTGAATTCGGTGTTATACCTATCCATTGATTTCGCTTTTCTTTAGTTAATGCATCTGTTGATGTATCAAAATATTCATATCTTGATACTAAACTCCAACCCACTACTACTGTTAAATCTTCTGTATCTTGTTCTTTATTATAAACATAATCAAAAAGATAATCCATTGTCTTTCTTGTGATTTCAAAATTAGATGCAGCACTTCTGGCTTGATTCACTACAAAATCACTTCCTATTCTACTACCTAAAATAGTAGCATAACATAGTTCTTGTGGATGACTTAGTTCAGCTCCAATAGTAAAACTACATCCATTTACATATAAAGTTTTCATTTGTATATATACGGATCCGTTTTTTTAGTTTTCTTTAATTTCTTTTTAATTTGCATGCTTAGTTTCCAATCATAATACAAATCTTTTATTTTTTCAATTAACTTCATAGTACATCTTCCAAAATATCTTTCCAATTATTATCATATAAAATAGCTTTGTCATCTATATAATATTCTGCTCTTGGTTTTTCAAATGTTATATCATCTACATATTTATCTACATCATATTTTATCAACCATTCTCTAACTAATTCATATCCAGTTTTACCATTCACTAATGGTCTATCTGGTCTTATTTTCGCTGTAAAAATAATTACTTTATATTTTTCAGATAATTTCTTAATTGCTTCTAAACTACCAGGTAATGGTTCTCCATAACAAGTACCATCATGCCAACCCTTATCAAAATTATGAATCACTCCATCAAAATCTACAGCTATATTCTGTAATTCACTTTCAAATCCTGGTGGTACATTTTGATTCAATACAGGAGCCTCTGATTCTACATCACCAGCCCCACCTGGTAGAGCACCTTTATCAATACCAAGAGTTTCAAATCTACGAAGTTGTGCCTTCTTAGCTATACTCGGACAAGGAAATCCACTCTCATGAATCAACTGATAAGTTGCCATCAATGACAAAAACTCTGATGTATGATAATAGGTACAATGTTGAGTTATTGGAACTATATTTTTATTTAATCCAGGTTTAGGTTGTGCTGTAAATAACGAAGCCTTCATTCCATTTTTAACTGACCAATTTAATGCTCCAACTATACTATCTGAAGATTCACCAGTAGAAGAACAGGAAAATCCTACCACTAAACATTTAGTTTTATCTAATCCACGAGTTACCATTTCTAACCATTTTTGTGCCCAAGTAACAAAATTATTATCCGATATGATTGATGTGGTAAGTGTTCCACTACCAGGTGCTATTACATTCTTATCTGTAAGTCGTGTAGTATCTATAGCAGCATGGTCTGCAATTGCCATATTACCACCGTGTCCAAAATAAAATATATTTGTAGAATCATTAAAATATTCTTGTAATTTTTTAAATTCATTTGATTCTATCATATTTATAAATTTTCGTTCTACATTTTCAATATCTACCATCAATATTCTCCTATCGTTATGTTACTCATATCTGAAAAAATATTATAAAGATAAAAACAATAATCTTCATACTGATACTCACTAACAAATTTTCTTCTTGCATTATCCGTTATTTCACTATTTAATCTATCAAAATCTGATAGTACTTCATCTATAACTTCATTTAAATTTGACCAATCATAATTCACTGCAAAATAAGTTTCTTTATCTATATATATGTTTGGATTAGTCATTACTATATCCATACTTGGTTTAATCATAATCGTACCTACATTTATACATTCAAAATCTCTAAAACAAACTTCTCCCATACCAAATGGTGATAAACAAACTTTAGAATCATATAAATATTCTGCGTATTCCTCTGGTGGTAGTTTATCTTTTTTAGATATATACTTATCACTCAAATTTTTCCACGCTCCTACCCTATGTTCCGTATAAGGTAAATCATTTCTCATACTATGTTCATAATTTTCTTTATGTTCACCTTGATATATTGCACATACATCATTAGGTTTAACTGGATTTATAGGTGGCATTTGTTCTTTCATTTGAGGATTTAAATGTCCAAGATTCCATCCACTTAATTTTATTCTATCCCAATCCTTATCTTTTATATCATAACCTAAATTAAATGTTTTATCACTTCCCCAAAACCACCTACCAAAATAACTTGGTTTTTTATATTCTTCTCGTTTTAGTAACTGATTTTTAAATAAATAAACTGCCTTACTTTGTTCTAATACCTCAACTGATCCCATCAATGAAGTTGAATCAGAACCATCAAATAAAAAATAATCCCCATTATCTGTAATTTTATATAAATTTTCTAATCCCCAATCAATACTATCTTGTAGTGGTAATTTTTTATTTATAAAATCATGCATCCCTACAAACAAATAATCATAATCATCTGAATCTGTTATCTCTATACTATAAGTTTTTAATAAATCAGTACATCCCACCATCACTCTAAATGTTGGTTCATTTCTATCTTCGATTGGATTGAGTATTTTTATTTTTATCATAAGGTTGAATATAACTCATTTTGTTGTTCTTGTTTTTCTATAGTTTTGTGATGATATAATGACAATTCTTCGTGTGGTGGTAGATGTGAATATGTTGTACAACCCGTAATTTGTTCGTGAACTTTTCGTTCCCACTTTATTTTTTCATCATTACGAAATACTCTTGATTGATAATCTGGATAATTTACCCAACCTTTCTCTGTAACATTCCATCCCCATTTATCTATATGGTCTTGGGAGAGCCCCTCTACTGTATTTATTCTTGGGATCCAAATTAAATCTACATCATTCATTTCTAAAACTGTATGTAGTTGTTCCATTAATGTTTCATGTGGAATTTCATCTGCATCTAAATGAAATATATAATCTCCACTACTCATTTTCTTAGTATGATTTTTTAGGTCTGAGAAATTACCAACAAACTCAAATGGGTGCCAACTAAATTCACCATTTACTGAATGTGTTCTCAAATATTCTTCAACTCCTTTAGAACCATTTTTAGAATCGTAAGTGATTACTATTTCGTCTTGTAACTCTTTGTGTTTTAATAAAAATGTAACTAATTTTTGTATTTCAGTTTCTTCGTTACAAACTGTTATACCATAACTAACTTTCATTTATTTCTCGTCTATCTTAAAATAATTTTTGTTAATAAAAAAATGTTCATAATGTACTATATTATCATTTTTTAATTTATCTGTTTCAATAGTTGGTTTATCTGTTACTATAGCTATAAATCCATCTTTATCTAATCTAAGAACTTTTTGATAATAGTTTTCAATATGTACCATATCTGAATTAACCATAACGTGTAAAAGTTTATCCCACATAGCATGTTCTACTGATATCACCTTAGCTTCATACTTATTATCCCTAAAAAACTGATCTAATATTACTAATTCTGCTCCTTCAACATCAATAGATATATAATCAACTACTTTCGGTGCATTAAATTCATCTAATAATTCGGTAAGACTACATACATCTACCTGTTTAGTTTTCGCAGTTTGGTATCTACTATTATCCCCAACTTCCTCAAAAACTGATAATGTAGAAAATGTTGGATCTTTTCTACATAAAAAGTCCATTTTCCCTGTACGGTCAAGAATAGCCTTTTGTGTATAAGTTTTTCTATTGCCTTCGAGATAATAATCCCAAAATGGATTTGGTTCTACAACTATTCCTTCCCAATTTCTACATTTTTCAAAAAAATATGTGCCAGAATTTGAAATCCCATCAAGACCACCTAACTCAACAAAATAACCATTTTCTTTACCTTTAAATAATTCATCTACAAATAAATCATCTGCTAAATCATGATAATATCCCATAGTTGGATTCTTTTTTAACCAACTATTATCTCCTAAAACCTTATCTAATTCTGGATTCTTTTTATATTTAAACTGAATTTTCTGAAAGTCATGTTCATTGGAAATTGGAACTGTAATTCCCTGTTGTTTTAAATATTCCATTGACAACTTTCTCATTATTGGCCCTGGCTCTTCGCCCGCTTTTCTCTCAATGCTCTTATTACTCATTAATCACTACCTCTGTATCTAATTGTACCTCTGTGATAAATCGTTTAATATTTTCTTTAGGTATATAATCATATTTATCTTCTAAAAAAACCCTTCTCTTTT
>Ga0310345_10002781_pt1 | contig 17249 bp, 19 predicted proteins | sample HC15DNA20500_MG_FD_204667 | JGI IMG/M metagenome (GOLD analysis project Ga0310345, IMG submission 204667) | Marine microbial communities from station ALOHA, North Pacific Subtropical Gyre - HC15-DNA-20-500_MG | ecosystem: Environmental > Aquatic > Marine > Oceanic | place: Pacific Ocean: North... | reverse complement strand
AAGCCGGTGGCATTGATTTACTCAGTCATCCCGGCGGTGATTCCATCGTAACCCCCTGGCAAAAAATTGTAAAATACAACCCCGAAGTTATGGTAATTGCCCCTTGTGGCTTTACCATTCAACGCACACTTTCCGAAATACACCTATTGACCCAACTACCCGAATGGCCTGCATTAAAAGCTGTTCAAAACAAACAAGTTTTTATTGCTGATTACGATTTATTCACCCAACCCAGTGCCTCTACTTTAGTTAACGGTATTGCCTTGCTGGCAAGTTTAATACATCCGCAACTATTTCCCATTCCAACACACCTGCAACACAAGTACCAACCACTTTATGCAAATACCCACCACTATGCCACAACATGAAACCAAACTTTGCGCCCGTTGTCAACAACCCTTTCAATGCAAGGTGGGCGATATTGCGCATTGCCATTGCAACGAAATAACACTTACCCCGGACGAATGTAACTTTATTGAACAACGTTACAGCGATTGCCTCTGCCACAACTGCCTGTTACAACTTAAAAACAAATACATCCTGTTTAAAGAAAAATTTCATTTACCTTAACTTCCCATGAAGCCTCATCGTACTATTTTTAACTGGAGTGGCGGGAAAGACAGTGCACTTGCCCTTTATCATATTTTACAACAACCGCAACAATGGCAGGTTGGCAGCTTATTAACTTCTGTTAATCAAGCCTATAACCGAGTGTCCATGCATGGTGTGCGGGTTGAATTAATGCAGCAACAAGCCAACGCAATAGGGATGGGATACCGTTAGTACCGCTTTTTTTACCCGAACAACCCGATATGGATACCTATAATCAGCTAATGGGCCATACCATGCAGCAGTTTAAAACTCAAGGCTATACCCATGCCGTGTTCGGCGATATTTTTTTAGAAGACCTGCGTCGCTATCGCGAAGAAAAATTAGCCTCCGCCGGCTTTCAGGCCTATTTTCCTTTGTGGCAACGCAACACCACCCGGCTGGTGCATGAATTTATTGACCTGGGCTTTCAAGCCATCATTGTTAGCACCAAGGCCGAACTGCTTGACAGCAGTTTTGTAGGCCGCCTCATCGATTATCAATTTTTAAACGATCTTCCCCCATCGGTTGACCCCTGTGGCGAAAACGGCGAGTTCCACAGCTTTGTATTCAATGGCCCCATATTCCATCAACCCGTTCCCTTTACCATAGGCGAAAAAGTGTATCGCACCTATCCGTCACCCAATATCAATGAACAAACCATGGGCTTTTGGTTTTGCGATTTATTACCCGCATCGGTTTGATAGCTTGCACATATTGTAATATATTTAACCTGTTTTATTCAGCAGCTAAACCAACCAACCCAATGAATATTCATTTCGACCAACTCATTACCGTAACCTTTACCTTGTTCGCCGTTATTGATATTGTGGGCTCTATCCCCCTGCTCATTTCTTTAAAAGACAAAATGGGCGATATCCGCTCCTCAAAAGCCACCTTAGTTTCCGGCGGACTCATGATTTTGTTTTTATTAGTCGGCCAGCAATTCCTCAGCATCTTAGGATTAGATATTCGCTCCTTTGCCGTTGGTGGGTCTATCGTCATTTTTTTGTTGGGGCTGGAAATGGTTTTAGGCCACGAAATTTTTAAAGGCGATTCCGATGCTGCCTCCGGTACCGTTGTGCCCATTGCATTTCCCATTATTGCCGGCAGTGGCACCCTCACCACCATTATGTCGCTCAAAGCCAACTTTCAACAAGTGTACATTCTGGCAGGCATCATCATTAACCTAATCATTGTGTACATCGTATTAAAATCATTAAGGTTTATTGAACATGCTTTAGGCAAAGCAGGCTTATTGGCCGTACGCAAATTCTTCGGCGTTATTTTATTGGCCATTGCCGTTAAAATATTCAGCAGCAATATTGCTGCTTTTGGGAAGTAAATTGTTGGGTAATCGGCTATAGATTCGCTATTGAGCTTCCGTTGCGTCGCACACTTGTACGTTCGGTTCGCAATGCGGCATCAATGCTAATAAATAACAGTTTACCGGAAATAATGTTCATACAATAGCCGAAACAATTATTTTTGCGGCCTACTACTTTCCGGCCTCGTAGTACAATGGATAGTATAAGAGTTTCCGAAGCTCCAGATCCAGGTTCGATTCCTGGCGAGGCCACATAACTTCTGCTTCAATCCGCATCAATTGCAATGCTTTTCATTCACCCATTGCATCAAAAACATCAAATACACTATTCATGTACAATCTTCAATACCTGAAAAGTACCGGGCTTAATTTTGGGCCTACCTTTTTCTCCCGGCTGCATGGGCTCAAACTGCGCAGTAGGCATATAAATGGCATGTGTACTCTCATCTACACAACTGGTTCGGGCACCACGCATGGTTGGTACATTTTCAACCACTTCAAATTGATCTTTATTGATTTCTTTCACTACCGTCATATTACCCACACCATTCGATGTGCAGATGTAATGCAAAGCAGGATCTATCACCACTCCATCACAACCCGCACCAATCGGTAAATCGGCCACAACCTTGCCATTATCGGCATCTATCACCATCAAATGATCATCACATCCGGCAAATAATCTATGCGTGTTATTGTCTATTACCAACCCCGTAGGCGACTGCCCGGGGGCAATTGACCAATGTGCCGTTACTTCCATTTTATGCATGTCAATAACAACAATTTCATTTTTGTCTTCAATGTTCACAAACACTTTTCCTTTTCCATTGCTCACAGCTGTTTCCGGCTTTCCACCCACGGCAATGGTATGCACCACTTTATGCGTAACAGGATCAATGATGGATAAATCTTTACTTCTCCCATTACAAGTAATAATTTTTTTTGAATAGGTTTCGTAAAAAATTGCATCGGGATTAACTCCGGTAGCAATCTGATCAATCACTGCATGGTTATCTAACCGAAATACACTTACTGTATTACTGCCGCCATTGCTGGTAAAACCTTTTCCCAATGCAGGTACAAAAGCAATGCCATGAACGCCAATGGTATTTGCAAGCACACCCAACGAATCGCCATTGTTTTTATCAATGATATTTACTTGTGTTCCATGTGCTATATACAATTGGTTCGATGCAGGCTGTAGATTGATATAATCCCAACCGCCATTTCCGCTTACCGGGAAATGTGCCGCCACTTTATAGCCCGATTGTGCAACTGCGTTTTGTAACAGGCATAAGCTCAACAACCAACCGGCAATTGTGTACATTGATTTCATGATAGTTAATTTTTTATGATGAATGAAACAGATGGAAAGAAAATCAACCCTATTAGCTACGGTTTCAAAACTATGCTTCAATGTTGAAGCAATTCTGAAGTTACCCATTCACTTATGCGTTCACCATCCTTTTATCGAAATAAAGCCGTGTGTAAGGCAGCCGGTAAAAACAAATGCATGGGTACACTGCGCATAATGTGCCAATCTTCTGCTAAACTACTTTCATTATTTAAAAAACGTAAAATGGTAGTAGGTTTATTTTTTTTAAAAATGGCAGTAAATATATCCGCACCGGGCATTAACTGCTTCTCCAACACCCGCAACAGCACTTTATCATACCATTGAAACCTGCGTTGTAGCCAAGCAACCGATGCGGCAGGATGCTGCTGCTGTACCAAGCGTTGCACTATACCCGCCGTTTGTTGCTGAATAAAGTAAAAAGCATAGCCACTGCTACCCTTCGCCTGCCCTCCGGCAATACCAATGGGAATAATGTTTGCATCAGGTTGTGCAAACCGATAGTTGGTCATGGGTATTTTACCCCATTCATCGTGTAAGGTTGTAAATGCTGCAACCCCATATTTTTCCTGCATATAAGTATGTATAGCAGCATCATACGCTTCTGCCGGCAATAATTGTTTGGTAAATAACGTATATTCTACCAAAGCGGTATTAGCTGAAAAGGGCAATACATACATAAAGGTAGTCCCATTGTGCTGTCTTACCGTAAAATCCATGAACGTAGCTTCTGATGCATTGAATACCGGTTGGGGTGTTTCAATAATTTTCCCCTTAAAATGTTGCCATAAAAAATAGCCCTTAAAATGGGTTGGCGGTAATTCTTTTGTGGATACTATACTATTAAATACATAATCGGCTGTAAAGCTACCCTTGTCAGTTTCCACCAAAGCCCCTATATCCGTATTACGACAATCCGTTACTGTTGCTTGCAAAAATGTTACCCGAGGAAATGCAGCACTATGGTTCAGCACATACCGGTAAAAATCTATTCCCCGAATCATTTTGTAGGTATAAGGGGCAATCGAAAATCCAATATCGGTATGTGCAGCAGCAAAACGCAATTGCTGCCAACGATGGTATATAATGGGTTCAAACAATCCTGTTCCGGCCTCCCAAAAACACCAGGTGCGATCGTTGTTGTTTTTCGTTTGTTGATCAATCACTAAAACAGATTGTTGTTGCAAAGCAGGCTCTTGTAACAGGCGCATTAATAAACTTAACCCCGCTGCACCGGCGCCGGCAATAATATAGTTGTAATAATTGGGCAGTATTGTATTCATGATTGTTGATGAGAAGCCCAATATTGATTTTGTTGCTTTTGCAACTGTTCATCTTTATACACTTTATCCCAATATTTTTTGGCCACAAACAACATACCAAAACTCTCTCCATCTTCTTTTCCCAAATGCTTGTGGTGCATTTTGTGTGCCCAACGAATCGCTTTAATGTATTTATTATTGCTGCGGGTAAACCATTTAAATCGTTGGTGTATAATTACTTCATGTACCAAAAAATAAGCAAAGCCATACAAAGCAATACCAAAGCCAATAGCGGCTACGTAGTAATACCCGTTTTGTAAACCCAACATAATACATAACCAACTGGGTATGGCAAAAATCAGGAAGAACGCATCGTTTTTTTCAAAGAAACCTTTGCCTTTTTGATGATGGTCTTCATGCAAATACCACAAAAAACCATGCATCACATATTTATGCGTTAACCAGGTAATGCCCTCCATTACCACAAATGTGGCCAGTGTTACCAATATGTAAATTACCAACATCATAAATAAAAGCTTAAGGCTAAGAAAAACAATAACTGAATGAGTAACAAATGTACCGCGAAATAGTTGTTTTTCTGAAATGGCAGCTTCACCAGCACCACTAATAACAATAAACTAATGATGAACCAGCACAAGTAATTGAACCAGGGCACCACCAGCCCATCCCAATGCCAAAATCCCAGTTTAATGGCCGCAGGCTCCATTAAAAAATCGAAACAGGTGGCTAAAATGGCCCCATCGAACACAATGACAAAAAGGGTTGATTTTTTCTCAAAAAAGCCGGGCACTTCCGAAAATGGCCTGAATAATTTTTGCATTAACAAATACATTAAGTTACCACTCCCATAAACAACCACAAACCAATACAAGCCAATCAACCAGGGTACTCCCGCCAATTTAGGTCCCAAAATATGCCCATAAGCATAAGATCCGAATAACCAACCGGTTTGCACGCCAATAATTTCAACCAGCATACCGGTTACAAAACAAATGGCCACCAACAGCCAAAACCATTGGGTACGCTTGGGTTGATTGATGACTAACAAAACAAACATCAGCAACAGGTTCAGCGGTGTAAACGCTACAAACCAATCTCTGTAAGGCGTGAATAAAATACCCACTACCCCGCTAACATGTATCAGTATGGCAATGAATACCGAAATATTTTCTACTTTTTTTAACTGCATGTATACTGCTACTTAATGATGGGTCATTTTTTTTAAATAAGGAATAGCCAGGCTACTCATAATTTTTGCACTTTGCAAACATAAGGGTATCCCGCCGCCGGGATGCACACTTCCCCCAACAAAATACAAGCCTTTTATCTTGCTGCTAAAGTTAGGATGCCTTAAAAAAGCAGCCCATTTGCTGTTGCTGCTGGTGCCATACAAAGCCCCTTTATATGAGCCTGTATTCAACTCAATTTTCAAGGGATCTAATACGGCTTCTACCTCTATTAAAGCAGCAATATCCCGCTTAAGTATTCTGTTTAATTTGGCCAGAACAGCTGCCTTGGCCTGTTGTTGTAACGCAGCCATATTTACTTCCGTAACTGATGGCACATTGATCATCACAAACCAGTTTTCTTTTCCGGGTGGTGCTTGTACACCGGGTTCACACTTTGCCGTGATGTTAATATACACAGTTGGATCAGGATATAATGTCTTCTCTTTAAAAATAGCCTCAAACTCTGCCGCATAATTGCTGCTGAAAAAAATATTGTGCAGGTCTAATTCCGGAAAACTTTCCTTTATGCCCCAATAAAAAATAAGCGCACTGCTGCTGCGCTCCTGCCGGTTTATTTTTTGTGCAGTTGCATAATCATTCAATAAGCGTTGATAGGTGAAATAAGCATCTACATTACTCACCACTATGGTTGATTCATACGGCACCCCCTTGCTGTAAATGCCTTTTACCCTACCCTTCTCCGTTATAATTTTTTCTACCGGCGCATTAAAATGAAACTGTACCCCTTTTTTCAGTGCCAACCGGTATAAGGCATTGGTAATGGCTATCATGCCTCCTTTGGGATAATAAGTACCTTCATTTAATTCTAAATGCGGTATTACACTTAGCATGCCTGGCGCCTGATAAGGATTGCTGCCATTGTAAGTAGCATAACGGTTAAATAATTGCACGGTTTTTTCTTGTTGAAAATAGCTGCGATTTAAAGCGTGCAGGCTTTTAAACAAATGCTTATACCTTATGGTGGCCAATGCAGCTACAATTTTTTTTTGAAATAATACACCCGGTTTATGCAAAGAATGATTTAAAAATAACGTACCCACCTTGTTGTACAACTGCTTTGAATCATTTAAATACCGCAACAGGTTACTGCCCTTTTCGCCTAATTGCGCTTCTGCCGCTTGGGCCAATTGATCGTGATGGGTATAGGCCGTAAAACACGTACCATCTTCGTAAAAATATTGACAGGCAATGGGTACTTGCCGGTATTCAAAATAATCTTGTATGGGCTCATTGGCTTCTGCAAATAATGCTTCTATGTTGGCGGGCTGTGTAAATAGGCTGGGTCCTGCATCAAAGCAATAGCCATTTATTTCAAAATAACTGAGTTTACCGCCGGGATAACTGTTTTGCTCAAATACCTGCACCGCATAACCGGCTGTAGCCAATCGAATAGCCGAAGCCAATCCGGCCACACCTGCTCCTATAATTATAATGGATGACTGTTGCTGCATGTTACAGTTTTAATCAATAAATGCAGGTTGCTTTTGCCACCAATTATATACTTTGGCAAAGGCAATTTGAAACCATACAGTAAACTGTTCGGGTTGTTGTTGTAATTCTTCCTGAAGGGGATCCATGGCTACAAAACGATACGCTTCCACTTCCTGATGACAGGGATGAATACTTTTATTGTAATAACCCACCAACACATGGTCAAACTCATGTTCGGTTAACCCATTTTCCATGGGTGCTTGATAAACGAAATCAAATATTTTATGTAGTGGTGTTGTAAACCCCATTTCTTCCTGTAATCTACGTTCGGCGGCTGCTATAACGGTTTCGTTGTGACGCGGATGGCTACAACAGGTGTTGGTCCATAACCCGGCACTATGGTATTTATGGGCAGCGCGTTTTTGTAATAGTAATTCACCCCGGTTATTAAAAATAAAAACACTGAAAGCCCTATGCAAAAGCCCCTCTCGGTGTGCTTCCATTTTTTCCATCAATCCCTGCGGCTCATCGTTTGTATTCACCAATATTACTTGTTCCATTACCTCTACTTAATATTAGAAAAAGTGGTTGTGTTGCACAATATACTTGCTATTTCACAAAAGCCATTCCGCTATAAATGCATTATAATAAATTTAACTGGCTTCTTACGCCTGCTTTGGCTAAAATAAACATTTTACTATAATCGGGTATGCGAATACGCTTTTGTAAAATGCGGTGCGGAGCCGTTTTCTTAATTTTTTTAAACAGTGACAAATAATATTTATAAGCCACATAAACCCCAAAACGGGCTTTCATGGGTAATTGTAGAATACCGGCATATGCAGCGTCAAAATCGGCCTGTATGTCGGCTTCAATAGCAGCTTTTTGTGATGCCGTAAAATTGCTAAAATCACATCCCGGAAAATACATCCTATCTAATCCTTCATAGTCGGCTTTTACATCGCGTAAAAAATTCACTTTCTGAAAAGCTGCCCCCAGCTTACGCGCTGCGGGTTTTAATTGTTCGCACAATGCTTTATTTCCGTCACAAAATACATGCAAACACATTAAACCTACTACTTCGGCACTACCATAAATGTATTCTTCATAACTGGCATTATCATAACTACGGCGAGTTAAATCCATTTCCATGCTATGCAAAAAAGCGTCAATTAAATGCATTTCAATATGGTACTGATGCACAGTTAACTGAAAACTATTCAAAATAGGATTTAAACTGATGCGTCGTTCAATGGCTTCATAGGTTTGTTGCTTAAATTCAGCCAACAATGTAGGCTTATCATAAGCATGAAAGGTATCCACTATCTCATCGGCCAGCCGCACAAAGCCATATACATTATAAATGGGTGCACGCAAATCCTTATGCAACAAATGAATAGCACTGGAAAACGAAGTGCTGTATTGTTCCGTTGTAATGCGGCTGCATTGCTGACTTACCGAATGAAACAGTTGCATCATAAGTGAAAGTTTTTGTTAATATAATTTTTTAATGAATACTAACCTAAATTTTTTAATACTTCTTTTGCTACCACTTCGCCGCTAATTAATGCGGGGGGTACACCCGGACCTGGCACCGTTAATTGCCCCGTATAAAACAGATTAGCCACTTTTTTACTGTAACAGGCCGGTTTTAAAACAGCAGTTTGGCGTAAAGTGTTCGCTAAACCATACGCATTTCCTTTGAAAGCATGGTATTGTTCAATAAAATCGCTTTGTGCGAAGGTTTCCTTCAACAAAACCGATGATAAAAGCGGTTCGCCAAAATGTTGTTCCATTCTCTGCATCACCATTTCAAAATAACGTTCACGCAACGCTTCTGTATCGCCCTCCAAACCGGTGGCCACCGGAATTAATATAACCGGGCCATTGTTTGGTGGTATAAATTTCCCGGCCATGCACCGAAAAATCTGTGTCGAAAAATAAAGTATGGTGGGTAATGCCTTTTATTTTTTTGTTCAACCCAACATAATATAATAGGGCACTGGGTGCCATGGTCCGTTTTTCCCAATACGCATCAGAATAAGAACGATATTCCTTGGGCAATAGCTGTGTTTCCACATGGTGATAATCTGCACCGGCAATCACCACATCGGCCGTATAACCGGCTTTATTCGTTGTTACCTTGGCAATTTTGCCTGCCTGTATATCCAAACCTGTTACCTCCTCATTCCACTGAAAACTAACCCCCAACTCTTTGGCCAGGCTATGCATGGCTTCCACAATTCTAAACATACCCCCATTTTCCGGATACCAGGTTCCACCCACTACATCGGCGTAATTCATTAAGCTGTACAAAGCAGGGGTTTTCTCGGGCAATGCACCCAAAAACAATACCGGAAAGGCCAATAATTGCTGAATTTTAGGATGTTTAAAATAACGGGCAATATGTTGTTGCATATTGGTAAATACATCCAACTTAAATATCCCTGCAATTAAATCTTTATCTAAAAATTCGGTTAACGAACGGCCGGGTTTATGCACTAATTTTTGAATGCCTACCTTGTATTTATAAGCTGCTTCTTCTAAAAATACATCTAAAAGTGCCGCACTGCCGGGCTCCATACTTTCCAACCATTCCTGCAAGCGTTGGTAATTGGCAGGAATGTCGATAGCGCCGTCAGACCATATTACCCGATAAGAAGGGTCTAATCTTTGTAAAGTATAAAAATCGCTCACCTTCCGCCCAAATTGTGCAAAATAGCGTTCAAATACATCGGGCATCCAATACCAACTGGGACCCATATCAAATACAAATCCGTTTTTATGCATTTGCCTGGCCCTTCCACCCGGCGTGGCGTGCTTTTCCAATACGGTAACCTCCCATCCGGATTGGGCCATAAAACTTGCAGCAGACATACCGGCGAAGCCTGCCCCAATAACAATTGCCTTTTTTTTCATGTAAGTAAGGTAATAAAGACGACTTTAATATCGGGTTATTTGCTCTTTTAATAATTTGCGGGCAAAATGAATCCTGCTTTTAATGGTACCTAAGGGCTCCTGCAAAATCTCGGCTATTTCATGGTACTTAAATCCGTCAAAGTACAACATAAAGGGATTGCGGAAAATTTCCGGCAACTCATGTATGGCTGCCTGCACTTCTTTCATATTTAATTTGGCAATAGCATCATTGGTTACAGCCCCCTGATTGATGTTCAATAAAAAATCGTTGGGTGTACTATCGAATATGGTTTGTTGTTTGGCTTTGCGTCTGTAATTATTAATAAAAATATTGCGCATGATGGTGTACAACCAGGCCTTTATATTGGTGCCAACATGATACTTATCCTGATTGGCTATAGCCCTGTATAAGGTTTCCTGAAACAGGTCTTTCGCCTGCTCATTGTCTTTGGTTAAAGTAATGGCAAAAGGCTTTAAAAACTCGGCATTACTCACCAGCATTTCATTAAATTCAATGGTTGACATAGCCTGATTGTTTAAATTGTGATAGTGTAAAGTTAAACAAATTATTCTCGAATGACCAAATATTTTGTTGAATATTTTTATTAAAAAGATTAAACAAAAAAAGACTAATTCTATAGACTTTTCTATTCATCAGAAAATGAATGAGTTATGCATTTTGGAGTACCCCGGTTGTACGTTTGTACTGCTGTAAAGGTTTTGTTAAGTCTGAAGAACGGTACATTCCTTTCCCTTCCACAAGGTTGTCTGCCTTCGCACTTTTACTTTTCCGGCAATAAAAAAAGCCATTGCTACGGCAATGGCTTGACGTTGTTTAGTATATAGGTTTTATGATGTTTTACCTATTGAAGCAATGTATTCCATTACCTCATTCAGCGACTTTTTGAAATAGATATTTTTCGGCACTTTTTTCTTGTACTGTTGCACCAGTTGCCCGGAAATAACTACGGGCAACTCGGGCATTTCATTGTTTAATTGCAACAACATTTTTTCTAAGTTAAAATGATGGGTCACCGATGTTAAATGGGTATATAAGAAATCGGGACGCTTCACATTCACTACATAGGCCATATCCTTGAACGGAATATTGGCTCCTAAGTAATATATCTTTACACCCCGGCTCTTCAACAAATAATACATGAACAGCAAACCCAACTCATGGTGTTCCCCCTCGGGTAAAAACAGTAAAGCCGTTTTGTTTAAAGGCAAATGGCTATGAGTACTTTCAATACCTACAATTAATTTTTGCCGAATAATGTTGGTGACTAAATGTTCCTGCGCAGGATTAATATGGTTGGTTAACCACAAAATACCAATCCGCTCTAAAAATGGGAAAATAATTTGGGTAATTGATTTTTCTATGCCTTTGGCAAGGATGTAATTGTCGAGCACCGCTTCAAAAGCTTCCAAATTCAGGTACACCATGTGCCCAATCATATCGTTTACAATACGTTCCTGCTGTGCTTCTACACTGGCCAATGAAAGTATTTTGTCGTTGATTTCATTGGCATTCATACGGTCAATGTGCGAAATTTTAAAACCGTACTTATTCAGCAAGGCAATGTTCAGCAATTTCCGTAACTCCTCGTTGCTGTATAAACGAATATTGGTTTCGGTACGCTGCGGTTTTAAAAAATTGTAGCGTTGTTCCCAAATTCGAATAGTATGGGCTTTTATTCCCGACAGATTCTCTAAATCTTTAATGGTAAAAGCATTCATACATTGAACAACAAGGTGGCTAAAAAATTGTTTATTTTTTCAAATAAAAATCTTCTACAAAATAGCAAACGACTTAAGAAGCCCTATTTTACCAATTGCAACAGGTAGTGCCCATAGCCGCTTTTAGCATATTGAGCAGCCAATTGGGTAAGTTGGGCGGCATTGATAAAGCCCATTCGATAGGCCACTTCTTCAATACACCCTATTTTTTTGCTTTGTCGTTTTTCAATTACGCGTACAAATTCACAGGCATCGCTGTAAGAATCAAATGTACCGGTATCTAACCAAGCAGTACCGCGGTTCATAATGCCTACCTGCAACTGACCTTTTTCTAAATACACCCGATTCACATCAGTAATTTCATATTCCCCACGGGCAGATGGGGCAATGTTTTGGGCAATTTGCACCACGTTATTGTCATAAAAATACAAGCCGGGTACCGCATAATTGGATTTGGGATGTTGCGGTTTCTCTTCAATGGAAATCGCCTTATGATTGGCATCAAAACTGACTACCCCATAGCGTTCGGGGTCTTGCACCTCATAGGCAAATACGGCAGCGCCTTCCACATCATTAAAGGATTGTAACAACTTACTAAAACCGGCACCATAAAATATATTATCGCCCAAAATCAAGGCTACCTTGTCTTTTCCAATAAAATCCGCGCCAATTACAAAGGCCTGCGCCAAACCATTGGGCACTTCCTGCACGGCATATTCAAAGCGGCAGCCAATTTCACTGCCATCACCCAACAGTCGTTGAAACTGGGCACTATCTTCGGGCGTAGTAATAATGAGTATTTCACGAATGCCTGCCAGCATCAATACGGATAGCGGATAATAAATCATGGGCTTATCATACACCGGCATTAATTGTTTACTAATTCCCTTGGTAATGGGATACAGACGGGTACCACTTCCTCCGGCTAATATTATTCCTTTCATAACAACTATTTTTATTTTTAGGTAATCTATTTATAAGGCTTCAAATCCGGCATCTTGCCAAGCCTTATTCCAAAAAGGCAAAGTTTTATCTTTTTCCGATACAATTAACTGTACTTCCGGTATTGGCCAAGGAATGTTTAAGGTTGGGTCGTTGTATACAATGCCTCCTTCGGCTGCTTTGTTATAATAATTGTCGCACTTGTAAAAAAATACGGCTTTTTCACTCAACACCAAAAATCCATGGGCAAACCCTCTGGGTACAAACAATTGTAAATGATTCTGCTCCGTTAATTCCACGGCATATTGTTGTCCAAAGCTGGGTGAATTCGGGCGCATATCTACCACCACATCTAATACCGCACCCTGTAACACCCTTACTAATTTGGCCTGGGCAGCATCTCCTTTTTGAAAATGCAATCCGCGTAGCACACCTTTTACCGAAGCCGACTGATTATCCTGTACAAAACCGATATTGAGACCGGTATGCTTGTAAAAAGCTTGCTGATTAAAGCTTTCAAAAAAATAGCCGCGTTCATCTGTAAATACGGTATCTTCTATTAAAAAACAATCACGCAAATGGGTTTCCGTTACTTTCATAATTTATGCCTGATTTCTGCGGGTATACATGGTTTCATAATATTGTTGGTAAGCGCCGCTGGTAACCTGTTCTAACCATTCCCGGTTATTCAAATACCAATCAATAGTTTCATCCAAACCCTGTTCAAAGGTTACGGTGGGCTTCCAGCCTAATTCCTTGTTGATTTTAGAGGCATCTATGGCATAACGCCTGTCGTGCCCTGGCCGGTCTTTTATAAACGTAATCAGTTGTTCACTTTCACCGGGCGTTCTATGCAGTTTGGCATCCATTAAACGACACAACAATTTCACCAAATCAATATTCTTCCACTCATTAAACCCACCAATGGTATAGGTATCATTCCTTTTGCCTTTATGAAACAATAAATCAATCGCCAATGCATGGTCTTTCACAAACAACCAATCGCGGGTATATAATCCATCCCCATAAACGGGTAGGGGTTTGCGTTGAATGATGTTGTGTATAAACAGCGGAATTAATTTTTCAGGAAAATGATATGGACCATAATTATTGGAGCAATTAGAAATGATGGTATTTAATCCATAGGTTTCCGCATAAGCCCTTACAAAATGGTCCGACGCCGCTTTACTGGCCGAATAAGGTGAATTGGGATGGTAGGGTGTGGTTTCAGAAAAGAAACCGGTTTCACCCAAAGCTCCAAATACTTCATCGGTGGACACATGGTAAAACAAGTGTTGGTCGGCTTGCCCATCTTTTAACCAATGCTGCTTGGCCACATTCAACAAATTCACGGTTCCTGCTACATTGGTGTACACAAAATCCATGGGCGATAGTATTGAACGATCTACATGCGACTCTGCAGCCAGGTGTATGATATCGGTAATTTGCCATGCATTAAAAATGCGTTCCATGGCATCGGTATCCAATATATTGGCTTTTTCAAACACATAATTGGGTGCCTGCTCCACATCTTTTAAATTAGCGAGGTTCCCGGCATACGTCAATGCGTCTACGTTTACTATCCGATATTCAGGGTATTTATTGACGAATAAACGTACGACATGCGAACCAATAAATCCTGCGCCGCCTGTAATGATAATGTTTTTCGTGTACATTTTGATTATTTAATTAAATGTGGTATTGTTTCAACCCTATTTATCCCACCCTGTTATTCCAGGGTTCCTGCTTCACCTCTTCATACACCATGCGCAGGCCCTGCTCTAACGAAATACGGGCATGCCAACCCAAATTATTCAATTTCGTTACATCCATTAGTTTTCGCGGCGTGCCATCGGGCTTTGAAGTATCAAATTGAATTTGGCCCTTGAAGCCGGTAATGTGTTGAATTAAATGCGCCAACTCTGCTATGCTAATATCTTTTCCCCATCCAATGTTCACCAAACCCGGTTCATTATAGTGCTGCATTAAAAACAAACAGGCATCGGCCAAATCATCCACATGCATGAATTCCCGTTTCGGCCGACCGGTTCCCCATAATTGCACTTCTGCCTGCCCCTCACGGGTAGCGGTAATGAATTTGCGTAGCAAGGCGGGCAATACATGCGAAGTGGTTAAATCGTAGTTATCATTCGGGCCGTATAAATTAGTCGGCATGGCCGAAATAAAGTTGCACCCATATTGTGCCCGATACGCATCGCACATTTCAATGCCGGCAATTTTTGCAATGGCATAAGGTTGATTGGTGGGTTCTAAATAACCCGACAACAGGTATTCTTCCTTTAAAGGCTGTGGCGCCATTTTGGGATAAATACAGGAGGAACCCAAAAACAACAGCTTTTTTACCCCGTAAGTATAGGAAGCATGGATGATATTGGCTTCCATCATCAGGTTCTCATACACAAACTGCGCTCGATAGGTATTATTAGCAACAATGCCACCCACTTTGGCTGCAGCCAGGAATACATATTCCGGTTTTTCTTTTTCAAAGAACTGCATGACGGACTGCTGATTTCGCAAATCCAACTCTTTAGAAGTACGTGCAATGATATTGCTGTATCCGGCGGCTATCAAAGCCCTTACCAACGCACTTCCAACCATGCCTTTGTGCCCGGCTACATAAATTTTTGCATTCTGCTGCATATTGGCTATTTAAAAAACTTTACTAAACATTTTATGATTCATTGCTAAGCGTTTCGTGTCATCACGAAGTCCACACATACTATTCAAACTCATTATTCACTCTAAAGCCTTGCTCTTTCAACAATTGTTCGCGTTTAAACAATTCTAAATCGGCCGCTACCATTTCGGTTATCATTTCTCCCAACGTATAAGTAGGCGTCCATCCTAATTTTTCTTTGGCTTTTGTGGCATCACCTATTAGTAAATCCACCTCCGTTGGGCGGTAATAACGGGCATCTACCTTTACCACCACTTTACCCTCCGGTACACTATAACCTCCATTGTTTGCTACCACATAACCTTCCTCTGCTACGCCTGTTCCCCTAAAACCTACCCGTACGCCTATTTCAGCAAAGGCCATTTGCACAAAATCGCGTATAGGCGTGGTAATGCCGGTGGCCAATACAAAATCTTCCGGCTTTTCTTGCTGCAATATCCGCCACATGCCTTCTACATAATCTTTTGCATGTCCCCAGTCGCGGCGGGCATCTAAATTCCCTAAATACAAAGTATCTTGTAAACCCAGCGCAATTTTGGCTACCGCACGGGTAATTTTTCGTGTTACAAAAGTTTCACCGCGTAAGGGCGATTCATGGTTGAATAAAATACCATTGCAGGCAAACATATTATATGCCTCACGGTAATTCACGGTAATCCAGTAGGCATACAATTTGGCTACGGCATAAGGCGAACGCGGATAAAACGGCGTGGTTTCACTTTGCGGAACTGCCTGCACCAAACCATATAATTCCGATGTAGAGGCTTGATAAATTTTGGTTTTTTGTGTTAATCCCAATAAACGCACAGCTTCCAGTATGCGCAAAGTGCCCAATCCATCGGCATTGGCTGTATATTCGGGTGTTTCAAAACTTACATGCACATGGCTCATGGCTGCCAGGTTATATATCTCATCGGGCTGCACTTCCTGTATTATGCGAATTAAATTGGTGCTATCGGTTAAATCGCCGTAGTGTAAAATCATGTGTCGGTGCGGTACATGCGGATCTTCATAAAAACGATCGATTCTTCCGGTATTAAACAACGAACTACGCCGCTTAATGCCATGCACTTCATACCCTTTTTTTAATAACAACTCGGCCAAATAAGCGCCATCCTGACCGGTAATACCCGTAATAATTGCTTTTTTCATAATAAATGGGCTTCAAATAAATTGATAAAGATATCACCACTCCCTTCACTGCTGCGCAAAAATAAGGGGTTTTTATCCGCTTTGCGGAAGCTCACCTGATGGTTTTAATGAATATTTATAGCTTTTACCTGCAAGCCTTGCAGGCAGGGTGGTTGAACAACAAAAAGGAGGGGGAAGCATACCTTTTTGTAGCACAACGAATATAGGATACTGAAATAGGCGATTCCAAATTTTTTTGGAAAAAGAAGGGAACAATGAATGGAAATGAGGTAGAGGTTATAGGGTACTTTACAGGGTTATTTTTTATTAAGAAAGGGGCTGTATAATGGTTGGAAAGTTTGGAAGCGTTATTTTGGAATGATGGCTAAGCGCAGGCGGGTAACGGTATTAAATTGGTGTAGCGGATAGCGTGGGTTGGACAGGGGCAGCGCAGGGTTTATTTTTGCTATGGGTGGATGGTACTTACTTAGTTTTTGGTGTCCTCACCAACCACATCTATTCTACGCAATACCATGTACGTTATAGCTATTGGCAAAGATTTTTATAGTATTGAGATTGAAAGTCC
>Ga0310345_10002780_pt1 | contig 17257 bp, 11 predicted proteins | sample HC15DNA20500_MG_FD_204667 | JGI IMG/M metagenome (GOLD analysis project Ga0310345, IMG submission 204667) | Marine microbial communities from station ALOHA, North Pacific Subtropical Gyre - HC15-DNA-20-500_MG | ecosystem: Environmental > Aquatic > Marine > Oceanic | place: Pacific Ocean: North... | reverse complement strand
AAGGATGGCTTGCCCTGTGTAATGGTGCCCGTTTTGTCAACCACCAAGGTAGTGACCTTGTGCATTTCCTCAATTGCTTTGGCATCTTTGACCAATATGCCCTGTTTGGCCCCCTTCCCTGTTCCAACCATAATAGACATTGGTGTGGCAAGGCCTAGAGCACAGGGGCAAGCAATTATTAAAACTGTGACGGCACTGGTAAAGGCGTACACAAATCTTGGATCTGGTCCCCAAATGGCCCAAACAGTAAAGCAAACGAGGGCAATTACCACCACAATAGGCACAAAGTAGCCTGACACTCTATCGGCCAAATTTTGAATTGGTGCTTTGGTCCGGCTGGCCTTATTTACCATCTCAATGATTTGCGAAAGCAGCGTATCACTTCCCACTTTCAGGGCTTTCATTTGAAAAGCGCTAGTGCCATTTATTGTGCCTCCAATCACACCATCTCCAACTTTCTTCTCTACGGGAACGGGCTCCCCCGTGAGCATGGACTCATCAATGGCGCTATTGCCCTGTGTAATTTCCCCATCAACAGGGATCTTTTCCCCCGGTTTGATTTTAATAATGTCATTCAGCTTGACGTGTTCGAGGGGGATGGTAACTTCTTCGCCATTGCGAATGACTGTAGCCTCAGGTGGTACCAGATTGAGTAACTCTTTAATGGCCGAGTTCGTTTGGCTCCTCGCTTTTGCTTCCATTAGTTGACCCAATAAAATCAAGGTAAGAATGACCACTGCTGCCTCAAAATAGAGATGAACGGCACCACCTTCTGATTTAAACTGGTCGGGGAATATCTCAGGAAAGAGTAAGGCGACAATACTGAAAATGTAAGCCGAACCAGCTCCCAGCGTTATGAGTGTCCACATGTTTGGAGAACGGTGGATGATTGATTTAAAACCTCTAATAAAGAAGCTTCGGCAGGCATAAAAAATGACAGGAGTACTGAGTACAAACTGAACCCAGCCCCAGGTTTTATGGCTGGCAATACCTGATAGTGAAATACCAACCATTTCACTCATGGCAATAAATAGTACAGGTAATGTAAATATGACGGAAACCCAGAACTTGTTAAGCATGACTTTATAGGCTCTAAACTCTTCCTGTTCATCATTGCCGGTTGTTTTTCTCGGCTCAAGATCCATACCGCATTTAGGACAGCTCCCCGGGCCACTTTGAACAACCTCTGGGTGCATAGGGCATGTGTATTCTACCGTTTCCGATACTGATTTTTCCTTTTCCAAATCCATACCGCACTTAGGGCAGTCACCCGGCTTGTCATATTTTTTATCTCCTTCACAGAGCATAGGACAATAATACTTTCCCTTCTCACCCCTATCCCGTTTTTTGATTTCGGGCATAGGTTTAGATTCTTTTTTGTAAGTTCCGGGAAGGTGGATGCCATAGCGGCCACCGTCATTTTTGAGTGCTTCTTTTAATGTTTCAATCGAAACATGCTCTTTCATGTAAACTGTGGCTTCTTGTTGTTCCAAATCCACAGAAACATCAGAAATACCCTGCACTTCTTTGAGGGTTTGCTCTACATGATTTCTGCAACCGCTGCAGGTCATTCCGGTAATTTGGTAGGTATGTTTCATGTTTTTGCTTTCATAATTAGAAGGAAATATTCTTGGTTTTCAGAAACCATTTTTCTCCTATGAAGATAAGGATCATTGAAATAAGCCCCACATAAATGATAAGTTGGTCGGATGTTGCCTTTAACCACAAAAATGCTCCAAGGACTACACTATCCAGTATTATTGCGGTTACGACAATTGGAGCTTTAGCATTTACTTCCTTGCGAAGGTATCTCAACACTCCCCAATGAATAATAATGTCCATGGTTAGGTAAAAAATAGCTCCAAGGCTGGCTATTCTGCTAAGGTCAAAAAATATGGCAAGAACAATCGCGATTACAGCAATATAAACCAACATGTGTTTTTGAATTCCTCCAGGCATTCCAAAGTGGCTATGAGGAATCAAACCCATATCTGTAAGCATTGCCGTCATTCTTGAAACTGCAAAAATACTGGCTATAATGCCTGAAACTGTAGCAATAATTGCAATGCCGACTGTAAACCATACCCCGTATTTACCAAATGCCGGGCGTGCTGCCTCGGCCAACGCATAATCTTTTGCTTCTATTATTTCAGGGATAGTTAAATTGGCTGAAACTGCAAGTGCAACAAGCATGTAGGTGACCAAGCAGATGGCCAATGAAATGATAATGGCCCGCCCAACATTTTTGTTCGGCTTGGTTATTTCTCCCCCACTATTGGTAATTGTCGTAAATCCTTTGAAGGCAAGAATAGAAAGTGCCAAAGCACCAAGATAACTAACAGCGGAATAATTTTCTGACTTTTGGGCCTCTACCACATCATCCAATGAAAACCCGGTTGCCCAAAGGCCTCCTAAAGCAAAAATTACTATACCGCCAATCTTTAGAATGGCCATTACGAGTGAACTTTTCCCGATAAAGTTATTGCCTGAAATATTGACCAAAAAGGCAATTACGATTAAAGCAACTGCGAGAATCGGTACAAGGAGTTCCGAATTGTCCACATCAAACAATTGTAGTACATATGTACCGAAAGTTCTGGCGACAAGGCTTTCGTTGATGATCATTGAAAATGCCATGAGCAAAGAAGCAGCGGCTGTTATGGTGGTTTTACCATATGATTTTTTCAGGATCATTGCTATTCCTCCAGCCGAAGGATATTTATTGGATACTTTGATGTAGGAGTAGGCACTGAAACCAGAAATGATCGAGCCAAATATAAAAGCGACAGGGAAGAATGTTCCCGATAGTTCTGCCACCTGACCTAACAAAGCGAATATACCGGCCCCAATCATAACGCCAGTTCCCAAAGCAACTGCCCCAGTAAGCGAGAGGCTATTTTTGTTGTATTGATCCATTCTACTCTGATTTAAAATCTTATTGATAGACCAGCCCCCATACCGAAGCGATTATCATAGCTACCTACAAGCGAAACATTCTTGGAAAGCATATACTCAGCCCCTGCGCTCCAAACCACTTCATCGGAATAGTTGGCACCATTCTCGAAGTCGTTCACTAAACCAAAATCGGCCTGATATTCATAATAGCCAAATAGGGAGACCTTTGGAAAAACCATGACTGATCTGGCCAAACTTATTCTAGGCCTGAGCTCATTGTCCAGACGTGCGTCCAGGCTGAACAGGTAGGGGGTTAAGTAGCGTATACCAGCTACAGCCGTGGTATTGGTGTCGTCCAAGCTTTCAGGAACAGTGTTTTCAACATTAATACCAGCAAATACAGTAAGGTAGTCATATAAATACCGCTCATAGGTGAACTCTGCTTCAAAATTGTTGTTCCAACCATATTCTGCAGAGAGGTTAAATTGATTTCGAATATTAGCAGTGCTTAAATTGATTGCCGTCATATGAGAGGCCATATCGAGCATATTGAAAGAATAGTATTGATCGGTTTCATCAATCAACTTAGACACCGGATACTCATCCATCCTTGGATCTCTTGGAGTATCGTAACTGACAATGCGCGCCATTCCCGACATCATATGGTAAAGGATATGACAGTGAAAGAACCAGTCCCCTGTTTCTTCACTACCATAAAACTCAATGGTTATTTTTTGCATTGGGGGCACATTTACTGTGTGTTTTAACGGTGAGTATTCGCCATTTTCATTGATTACCCTAAAGAAATGGCCATGCAAGTGCATAGGGTGATGCATCATGGTGAGGTTGTTAAAGGTAATTCTGGTCACTTCCCCACCATTGATTTTTATTTTGTCGGTTTCGGACAGAGGAATGCCGTTCAAACTCCAAATGTACCTTTGCATGTTTCCTGTTAGATTGAGTAGAATCTCTTTTACTGGTAAATCGGGAGAGTAAGTGGTCTTTTCAGGCGCTTTTAGATAATCGTAATTATATTCTGAAAACATAGACATACCTTCCATGTTCTGCATTTTTCCTTCTTCATCTGCCATATCCATCTCATCCATGTTATGATGTGCCATGGTTGTATCTTTAGCCATATTCATGCTGCCCATCTGGTTTTTTGAATGAGCACCATGCATGCCATGATCCATTTCCTGCATGGCCCCCATTTCGTCTTTCATTTGCATTCCCCACTTTTCCATCATTTTGTAGGGTTCGTCTTTTTTGGGATTAAACTTGAGTGCAGGCGCACCCATTTTCATGTCCATTTCGGCCATTTTCATCATCATTCCTATTTTATCAGGCCTGGGTACGTCTGGCGCAAGAATTACATTTCCCTGTCCAAGGAATGCAGAGGTTTGGCCGGAACCGTCTTGAGCGGTAGCCCGGAACTCAATTTTTCCTTGCTCAGGTATGGTGACGATAAAATCGTAGGTTTCGGCTACTCCTATAAAGGTTTTATCATGTTTTACCGGCACAACATCAAGACCATCCGCAGAGACCAAGGTTGGGGATTCTCCTCCAAATGTCATCCAGAATGACGTTGAGGCAGCACCATTAATCACCCTGAGCCTGACTTTTTCTCCCGGCTTAAAATCCGGGTATTCTTGGGTTGTGGCTCCGTTGGTTAAAAAAGCAGGGTAGTAAATGTCTGCAATGTCAGCTCCTTCCATCCGTTGTTTCCAAAAATTCAATTGGGCTTTCAGCCCCCCTCTTGCTATTACTTGATTGAGCGGGGTTGCCGTGCCTTTTTTTATGTTGTACCACTCGGTCCCGCCCCTTAAAAAGCGTAGAATGTTATGAGGTTTTTCATTTGTCCAGTCAGACAGAACGACCACAAGTTCTTTTTCATATTGAAGGCTTTTTTCCTTAGGCTGAATAACGATAGAACCATATACCCCGCTCTGTTCCTGGAGCATGGTATGGGAGTGGTACCAATATGTACCAGACTGCCTCAGGGGAAACTCATACTTTTGGGTATGCCCGGGCTCTATGGGAGGTGTGGTAAGATAAGGAACACCATCATAAAAATTAGGAAGTAAGAGCCCGTGCCAGTGTATTGAAGTCTCCACATCCATTTCATTCTTCACATAGATCACAGCGTAGCCCCCTTCTTTAAAAGTAAGCGTTGGACCAGGGATTCCACCATTCAAAGTCATGCCCATAACCTGCTTACCGGCTTTGTCCACCATTTCTTTCCGAATGGTCAAATGATATGTGACAGTATCTGTTTGGGCGTGGGCGATGGAAACGTAGCCAAGCGATAGGATATATAGGAAGCAGATATAGCGAATGGCTTTCAAATGGCTGGCGTATATTTGTAATGTTTTCATTCTTCAATGTCTTTAATTGGTAACTGTTCAACTATGGATATTGATTATGAGAGGCAAGGCTGCACTTTGCAACCTCACCTTTACTCAAGGGTTATTCGTCTTCTAACTGCGCAATTTCAATCGAACGCAACATTAGTTTTCCGGTACCCTCTAGCATGATCCCAACAAATCCGTTTGGCATTTTGTCGCCATGACCATGCGTAACCATCTTATCGTTGAGGTAACCTTTAAAGTGTGTCCCAGCGGCAGATGCACGAAGGTTTATCCAGCCGGATGTGCTTTCAAAATCACCCTCATCAAAAATGATTTCCTTTCCATTTACAATTCTCCCCAACTTCATGTGGTTACCATTTATTGATACAAACTCATAATTCTCAGTGCTTTTGGCATGGTGTATCAGTTTCAATGTTCCATTAAAATTGCTGGGATCAACAGCGGCAATCATACCAATGTTGCCGTAGGTTTTGTGGAATACAAAGGCTGTTGGAGTTCCATCTGCCGTAAGTTCCAGTGTACTAACACCTTCGGTTTGCACCATTTTAGGTGCAATGTTCTGCGTTGCTCCTGTTATGTAGTGAAAGTCTGAGGCCAGCAAGGCAACAGCATCACCGCTAGGAGTCCAAATACTGGAACCTCCATTGTCCGGTGCTTCCTCGCCATGTGCATGTCCACCCATTTCTTCACCATGTGCATGCTCGGCAGTCTCATTCTCGGGTTGATGGTGAGCCGAAGCTTCCTCATGTTCAGGCATAGATGAGCTATCGGTCTTCTTTTTACCGTTACAGGAGCTCAAACTCAAAATGCCCGCTAAAAACAGTACTGTATAAACTATTGTTGTTCCTTTTTTCATCGTTGATGTAATTAGATTTTCGTTAAAATTATTTTGCTGTACCCACTCCATACTTATAGACCAGCTTTCCTCCCAGATCGGCTGTTTTGGCAACCAGCACCATGCCCGTTGCACCAAGTATGAACAGAAGGATCAGCACCCATTTTTTCTTATCGAGTCGCTGCCAAAAGATAAATAATCGCAGCAGGGCATAGCCACCCAGGTAATACAGCGTATAATGTGCCCAGTCAGAATGCTTGCTGGCTGTTACCTCCCCTTGCATGGGTACAGAAACCAAGTCAATGGCCTGGCTACCACTTAGAAAAGCTGCCAAAGCTGAAATGGCTCCTATAACATACATCCATATAGCAGCCCTTCTAAGCCATTCTTTAGTTCTGAAAACCAAAGAAAAATCGAACAGGACCGCCAACATCCATAATGCTATTGGAAAGTGGATGATCATTGGATGCAAGTTCGGAGCCCAATCTGGTATAAAATCCATGTCGATCTGGGTTAATTATTTGGCATTTCTTGAAGAGGTATGGGTCATCATTATTTTCCATTCCCCATTTTCCTTCTTTAGAATAGAAGTGGCCACACCTGATTTCTTTATTGTTCTATCGCCTTCGGGTAATACTATGGTGTAGATGTAGGTTTCGGTAGTAAAAGCATAAGGTAGATCCAGCTTTGTCTCTACTTTATAATCCGAGAACTTGAAAGATTTGAATTGACCAAGTTCCGGCCCCAAATGATGCTCCAGGTAGTGGACAAATGTACCTTCCACACCTCCCGATTCAAATATTTGTGAGTCGGTGGTAAAAAGGTCAGAAAGGCCAGTAATTTTTAGGCTTTCCAGCCCCTTTTTGTAGTCTTTCAATACTTGTTCTACAGCTTTGACTTCATTGCTAATTTGAGCATTGAGCATGCTGGCCCCTAATGTAAATAAGGCTATTAGTATCAATATTTTCGTTTTCATGTTTTTGTAATTAACGGTTCATAGGCCAGGTCGAATAACCGCTTTGTTAAAGCACTCGCCCAGACTAACTGCTTCAAGGAATTGCCGCTATGCAAAATCCTTGTAGCAAATGATGAATAGATGATTGTGTCCTGCAGATTTAATTGCATTGAGCAAATGCAGGAAAAAATGGTTTTTAAATGGTGGATATAATATTATTCACCCAAAAACTCTTGGAGGGGATTCTATATTATGAAAGTTTGAAACAGGACTTGTTTGCTTCGATCCTGAAATGGTGGAGGTAAATTAAAGTAATGTTCTAAGTTCCTACCTTGCTCTACCGGGGCCACTACCTTAGTTGAAGGAGGGAACCCAGTATAAAACACCTTTGCTATATGAAGAAAGGTGTAGGTTTTGCCCTGCTCTTTGAACAGTTGAGCAAAGAACTGTTTGGTTACATCTTCACAGCAGTCGTCATCATCCTCAGAACCATGGTTGTGGCCATCTGAGTGATCGGAATGTTCATGGCTATGTGCCTCTTGATTATTTGCAGGATGAGAACCTTCGTGCTGATGGGTTAGGCCAACCTCAAAACCACATAGAATATTCAAAAGAAAAACTGCTGACACCGTTAAGGTCAGAAATGCGGATATTCCAGTCTTCGATTTGCTATTCAGGTTAATCATCCAGTTAAATATATTGAGCAAAACTGGCTTTTAAAAGAAGGATGCCTACAATCTTACAATTTCGACAGTTTAGATATAGTTTCTGAAGAATTTTTCTCATTGGTAGAATTCCATCGCCATGAGGTATATCTTCTGCCATGCTCATGTTTTACTCTATGATTATGTCTATTACAGCAAGCTCAAAGCATTAAAGACTAGCACCAGTGTAGAGCCTTCATGGATTAAGACCGCGGTGCCGATGTTGGCAAACCTGAAAACTGTAGCAGGAATTGATAAGGCCACAATACCAAAACTCGTCCATAGATTTTGCCTGATTCTACTTTTTGATTTTTGCCCAGCCCAATAGCAAAGAGCAAAGTTTCAAGTTTGTCGGCCATCAGGGCAATGATGCCGAGGCGGCTATCTTTTCATAGTCGTCAGCATGGGATAAGTCCATTTTTAAATTTCCATCTCAAAGTGAGCAGCCTCCCACCCATAACCATCCATTCACTTATTTAGAGTATAAGCATCACTTTGCTAACTTTAATATTCTGATAGCTCCGCGCATCACGAAACCAAAAACGACCCCGCCTACGAACAAGTCAGGCCATTTGCTTTCCAGCCAGTAAACTAGTACCCCGGCCAGTATCACCCCTCCGTTGACGATGATGTCATTAGAAGTGAAAATTGCACTGGCCTGCATGTGGGCCTCTTTACTTTTTGCCTTGTTGATCAGCCATAGCGAGACAAGGTTACCTGCTAAAGCGAGCAGCGATACAATGATCATCCACTGGAATAGAGGCGTTTCGCTTTGGGTGAAAAATCTGCGTAATACTTCCGAAAAGCCAAGCAGTGCCAGCCCCATCTGAAAATAACCACTGATCTTTGCTACTTTTTTCTTACGGGAAATAGCTGCCCCCACCGCAAATAGACTCAGAGCATAAACAATAGAATCAGCCAGCATATCCAACGAGTCGGCTATCAGGCCCATGGAGCTGGATATCCAGCCGGTGGTCATTTCGGCTACAAAAAATCCAAAATTGATGCCCAGCACCCACCAGAGTATTTTCTTGTGTTTGGTCTCGTCTTCGGCAATGGGCATTTCTGCCTCAGAAGTACCTTGGAGTTGATCACTGAGGTTTAATTCACTGATGGCATTTTGTATAGGCAGTACTTCATCCTGATGGAAGACTTCCAGCTTACGTGCGGGAATGTCAAACTCCAGGTGTTTTACCTGGCTGAGAGGTTCCAGCTTCATGCGGATCATTTGCTCCTCAGAGGGGCAGTCCATTTTGGTTATTATGAAAGTACTTTTATTCAATTTTCTTATTCTTTATAAGCTAACAATCTCAGCGCATTAAAGACTACAACCAAGGTTGAACCTTCATGAATAAGCACTGCAATACCGATATTGGCCAAACCAAAAATGGTTGAAGGAATGAGCAAAGCCACTATTCCCAAACTCACCCAGAGATTTTGCTTGATAATGCCTTTGGCCTTTCTACTTAAACCGATTGCAAAAGGTAAGGTTTCCAGCTTATCGGCCATCAGGGCAATGTCGGCTGTTTCCAGGGCTACATCGCTTCCTGCCGCTCCCATAGCAATTCCTACGGTACTGTTGGCCATTGCCGGGGCATCATTTACGCCATCACCCACCATCGCCACTTTGTCTTCCTTTTCTCTAAGCTCCTTAATGGCCTCTACTTTTTCTTCCGGCAGCAAACTGCCCCAGGCATCTGTAAGGCCAATTTCTTTGGCCACTGCATCGGCCACTTTCTGGTTATCACCGGTGAGCATGATCATGCGTTTGATACCAATCTTTTTCAGTTGCGCTAAGGTATTTTTCGCTTCTTCTCTTGGCGTATCCATCAAGGCGATGATGCCTATGTAATCGTCATTCTGCCGGATGAGCATGGTGGTATTGCCAGCAGACTCCAAGGATTTTACTTTTTCTTCTATTTCCTTTGATGGCTTCTTTTCATCCAGTGACTCAAACAGATCCAGGTTGCCAATGTAGACTTTGTCACTTCCCAATGTGGCTTTGATCCCTTTCCCAAGCACTGCCTCCAGGTCTTTCGCCTCAGGTATGTCAGCACCCTTCAGTCGCTCTTTTCCGTCACGCACTACGGCCTTTGCCAGTGGGTGATCACTAAGACCCTCTACTGCCACTGCTATTTTCAGTAATTCTTCTTCTTTCACATCACCCAGGACTACCACTTCGGTTAACTTAGGCTTCCCTTCTGTTAGTGTGCCGGTCTTATCAAAAGCCAGGGCAGTAAGTACGCCTAAATCTTCCAATGGACGGCCACCTTTGATAAGCACCCCACTTTTGGCTGCCCGGGCTACTCCACTGAGCACAGCACTTGGAGTTGCAATGGCTAATGCACATGGGCTGGCTGCTACCAGCACGGCCATGGCGCGGTAGAAACTTTCACTAAAAGTTTCGTCAAGGACTAGAAATGCGAAATTGAGCAACACCACCAGAACCAATACAGCAGGCACAAAATATTTCTCAAACTTATCGGTAAGCTGTTGGGTAGGCGATTTCTGGGTCTGGGCTTCATTCACCAGTTTCACAAGGCGGGAGAGCGTAGAGTCCTTCGCTACTTTCATCACTTTAATTTCCAGTGTATTATTGCCATTGATCGTACCGGAAAAGGCACGGTTCTCGTCTTTGATGTCTTTTTCCTGTGACCAGTCTTTATTGGGATCATCCACAGGTTCTTTATCTACGGGCACACTTTCCCCGGTAATAGGTGCTTGATTTACGCTACTCCGACCATCTACTACCACACCATCGGCTGAAATTTTGCTATTAGGCTTCACTACGATGATGTCTCCAATGCTCAGTTCTTCTATACCTACTTCTTCTGTTTTTCCATTTCTCTTGAGCAAGGCGGTTTTAGGGGCCAGTTCTGCCAAAGCAGCAATAGATTTACGGGCCTTGTTCATGGCATGATGCTCCAGAGCATGACCCATGCTAAAGAGGAACAGTAACAGGGCACCTTCTGCCCATTCACCCAGAATAGCCGCACCGATGGCTGCTACCAGCATTAGGAAATCTATCTCAAAACCGCCTTTGGCAACTGTTTGAATGGCTTCTTTAGCCGTAAAAAAGCCTCCAAAGAAATACGCTGCGATGTAGAGCGCCAAGCTTACCCATGAAGGTATAGCTTCAACAAAGGACAGCCCAAAACCAATGCCGAGCAATGCCCCGCAGATGATGGAAAAGATCAGCTCGGTATTTTTGCCAAAAATACCACCGTGTGAGTGGTCGTGATCTTCACCTTCCTCATGTGAATGCTCATCCTCTTTTTCTTGGGTTTCCTTTTGTTCAGGTTTCTTGGCTTGCTGAAGAAATCGCTCAGCACTTACCTGCGTATCGGGTATGTCAAGACCTTCTTTCCTTAACGATTTAAGTATCTCCGCTTCAACTATTACGGTGGTATCAAATTCCAAACGCACCATGCCGGAACCCGAGACGGAAGCTTCCAGAATGCCCGCTTTGTTTCTAAGGTTTCGCTCTATGTTACGGGCATGGCGTGTATGCCTTATTCCCTCTACTTCTATGAGTTTATGACCAAACTTCCCGGTGATCTCAGCCCCGGTTTGCTCCGCCAGTTTTTGGATCCGGTCAATGGATATTACCTGAGGATCATAATGGAAGCAGAGTTGTGGCACACCATTGTCGGTTTCATCAGCCACATGTACTTTTTCAAGCCCATCTTTGTCCTGAAGCTGGCGGATCAGTTTATCTACGCATTGGTCTTTTTCATCAGGCACTTCGGGCAGGATGAGTGGTATTTTTATCTGTAGTTTTTTCATGTTAGTTGTTTTTTGGAATGGTTGAACAGACATCACAAACTCCTTTCACTACCAGGTTGGCTTCCTCCGGTTGATATCGTTCAGGCAATTCTATATTGGGTATTTTGTAGCTGGTCAGGCATTTGGTTTGTCCGCATATTCTACAGTGAAAATGCAAATGCAAATCCCTTTCTATTTCACATTTACAACCATCTTCGCACAAAGCATACTTGGGCACACCGGTACCATCATCAATACTATGTACCATCCCATTTTCTTCAAACACCTTCAATGTTCTATAGAGGGTTGTCCGGTCAGATTTCTCAAATGCCTCATAGATATCTGTAAGGCTCACGGCAGCTTCTCTTTCAAGCAAGTATTCCAAAACCAGCAGGCGCATGGCTGTTGGCTTGATACTGTGTGATTTTAAATTTTCTTCTAATGCTCTGATCATGATTTTTCTATATTAATGGCCATGCTCAGTTGAGCCTTTTTTCATTTCTGCAATTAGATAATAAGCATTGTTCCAGGCTACCCTCGCTCCCTGCGGCAAAGGTTCCAACAGGTTGATCTCTACCCAACCATCGTTGCTAACACCAGTTCTTATTTCTATCGCCCTAAATTCCCATTCTGTTTCTTCTTCTTTTCGTGCTTCAGCCAGAAAGATGTAGGGCTTACCTTCCTCTTCAATAATGGCTTCTTCCGGTAGCGCCTTAACTGTTTTACTTTCAGTATGGATTTTCCCATTGATGTACATGCCGGGAATAAGAAAATCCTCTTTTTGATCTATTTCCGCATGCACATGGACTGCTTTAGGGTTTTGCTCAAACTGCTTCCCGACAGAATAAATTTTGGCAGTTAGGGTATTTCCTGGAACTGACTCCACAGTAAAGGATACTTTTTGTCCTTTTTTCACTTTGTGGACATCCTTTTCAAACACCATCAGGTCAGCATGGATGTGGTCAGTATTGACAATCATAAACATCTCGGTTTGCGGGTCTACATATTGCCCAACTTGGACTTCCACTTTTTCAATGTAACCATCAATAGGGCTTACTACAGGCACATACTGATAAATATCACCACTTTGGACTTTCTCCACGTTGAGGCTAAGCTGCCTTAACTGTGCTTCGTAGCCCTTCACTTCTCCTTTCATGGCCTGATAGTCCGCCTGAATTTGCTGATAGGTTTTTCCGGAACCCACTTCCTCTTCGTACAACCTTTTCTGCCGTTGGTTTTCCTTCTCCAGAAACTGTAGTTGACTGTATGCCCGCACATAATCCGTCTGAAGTTTGCTTAGGTTTGGATGTGAGAGATACGCCAACACCTTACCTTTGTTTACCTGATCGCCCTCAATCACCTTGATTGAGGTAACATTCGCGCCCAATATGGCCGTAACAGTTGCTTCATGCTGTGGTGGTACCTCCAACTGGCCGTTGGCTTCCACCACGCCCGAGAGAGCCCGGGTTGGCAGGGTATCTACCTTAATACCCAAACTTTCAAATTTCATATCAGAAAGGTGAAGTTCGGCCATTCCTTCTTCACTATGTTCTCCTTCTTCGCCTTCATGTCCGCCTTCTTCACCTGCGTGTCCAGCCTCGCCCTCATTGTGTTCTTCGTGAGATGCTTCACCGGAGTTCTCAGCCGACTTGCTGCCGCAGCCCGTAAATACCGATACCATAAGTACCAGTGCCACTATATATATGATTTGCTTTTTCATTGTGCTTCTATTTTTATATCTGATGATCAGTTTACTTTTAGTTTGATGTTCTTAAGTAGTATTCCAATTGGTAGCGGCTATTCAGGTAATTACCAAAGGCATTCCAGGAATCAACTTCTATGCGAATGGCATCCCGGATATTTTGCAGGAAGGTCACATAATCAATAGCCCCTTCCCGGTAAGCCAAAATAGCTCCGTCCCGTTGCTCCTGGGCCAGCGGAAGTGCCTCATCCCGGTAGTAGTTCCATGAATTGAGCCACTTCAGGTATTGTTCTCTCATGTTCTGATAGGCGGCATTCAGTTCCAACTGGTTTTGGCGCAGGTTTTGACCCGCAATATCCCGTTGGATTTTGGCCGACTGTGTCCTGCCCAGCTCAGGTCCGAAAAACAAAGGGATTCTGACACCTACCTGGTACTGATAAAATCCAGATTGCCCGGCAATCTGCTGTCGCCCATACTGCCCCTGTAATTGAGGCAAGAACTGCGAACGCCTCTCTTTTATGGTGGCATCCGCTACATCTACCTGTTGCTTTGATACATTCAGCAAAGGATGGTTCATCAATGAATCAGCTACATAATTGAGCGGTTCGTCCAATTGACTGGTTGGGACATCCGGTACGGTATACAGCGTGTCATTGGCAAACCAAAGGTTCAGGCGCTGTAAGGCACTCAGGTAATCCCGATATGCCTGCTCTTTTTGTATCTGTACCTGATTGGCCTGGTTGGAAGTAGCCAGGTATTCCAGTTTAGATGTGGCTTCCGTTTCCAAGCGAATCCTGGCCGCTCTTTCAATATCTGCAAATACCGAATCCAACTGTTCATAAACCTGGTAGTTGTTTTTGGTAGCATATACCATGGCCCAAGCCTGGCTTACTTCCCGCTCCAGTTCAATGACGGATAGGTCAAGTGCCTTCTCGGCAAGTGCTACCCGTTCTTTTTGCAATTTCAGCCTTGGGGCTATTCCAAACACATCTATCTGTTGTTGTTGAATTCCAAATTGTGTGTAAACTCCATCAGAGCCATTGCCCACTTCTTCCTTTCCGGTAAATACCTGCGTATTCCCAAAGTCCCAGGCTGTTTTCTTGAGCACTTCCTGGTTTTCTATCTCTAGTCTTGCCGATTGGATTTTCGGATAGCTTTCTACCGCTCGTTTTCTGGCCTGATCCAGCGTGATCGTTGGCAAACTGTCTTGTGGTTGTTGTTGGTTTTGGGCATTGGCCAAGGCAGGCAGCCCGAATAGACCTCCACAAACCAGCAGTACAATAATCACGTTGGCATTTGGCCCTTTCAGGCTTTTTCTTTTGTCACTTCTGCTTTCCACAAAAGTGTAAAGTACCGGAAGCACCACCAATGTGAGCAGTGTAGCTGTAAGCATTCCACCAATTACCACTGTGGCTAACGGCCTTTGTACCTCAGCTCCGGCAGAACCTGAAAATGCCATCGGTAAGAAGCCGAATATATCTGTAGTAGCCGTAAGCATGATCGGCCTGATCCTTTCTTTGGTACCGGTAAGAATGCGGTCTCTGATGCTGGTGACCCCTTCTTCTTTCAGGGAATTGAATCGGTTAATCAAGACCAAACCATTCAACACCGCTACTCCGAAAAGAACGATAAAGCCCACACCCGCTGAAATACTAAATGGCATATCTCTAATCCATAAAGCAAATACACCACCGATGGCTGCCAGTGGAATGGCGATATAAATCATGATGGATTGTGAAAAGGATTGTAAGGCGAAGTACAGCAGCACAAAAATCAGAAAGAGTGCGATAGGTACTACGATCTGCAACCGGCTTTTCGCCCGCTCCAGGTTTTCAAACTCACCGCCATAAGTGATGTAATAGCCAGGAGGCAAGTCTAGTTGTGCATCCAGTTTGTCCTGTATATCATTGACCACTGATTCCACATCACGGCCTCTGGTATTGACTCCAACATAGGTTCGTCTATACGTGTTGTCACGGGAGATTTGCATGGGGCCCGGCACATAGCTGATATCTGCAACTTCTTTTATCGGAACTTGTGTACCATCGGGCAAATCAATATAAAGTGTACGCAAGTCGTCAATGCTCTGCCTGTGTTTTTCATCAAAGCGTATGACCAGATCAAACCTTTTTTCCCCCTCAAAGATTACCCCTGCAACACCACCGGCAAATGCAGAACTTACATACTCATTGAGCTTTTGAATATCCAGGCCGTACTGTGCAATTTTATCCCGGTTGTAACGAACTGTCATTTGGGGGAGTCCTGATGTCCGTTCAGGGTTCACATCACCAGCCCCGGGCACGGTAGAAATGATATCAGCCATTTCCTGCACTTTTGCAGAAAGCACTTCCAGGTCTTCGCCATAGAGTTTTACAGCTATGTCTTCCCGTACTCCTTCCAACAACTCGTTAAAACGCAGCTCTACGGGCTGGGTGAATACCAGGTTTACACCAGTCAGTTGCTCATCCAGCTTATTCTTGATGGCCTCAATCAGTTCATCTTTGCTTTCTGCTGAAACCCATTTGTCTTTATCTTTTTCTAATATGAGGTACATATCCGCGATATCCATGGGCATGGGATCAGTAGGAATATCCGCCACTCCGATTCTGGCAGTTACTGTTTTTATTTCGGGAAAACTCTCCAGCAACAGGTTCTCAATCTTGATGGATACTTCTTTTGATTCGCTAAGGGAACTTCCGGGCCTGATGAGTGCCTGCATGGCGATATCTCCCTCATCAAGCTGAGGAACAAACTCACCTCCCATCCGTGAAAAAATGAATCCGGCTACTCCCAGCAGAACTATAGCTACGATAATCACTATTGCTTTAAAACGCAGGGCACTTTTTAGCAGGGGCACGTAGGCTTTTTGAATACCACCAATGATTTTATCACTTACCCTTTCCAGCCAGCGTTCAAACCGGCCAAACCAGTTCTTTTTATTTTGAATGGGCTTCATGAATAAAGCCGACATCATAGGCACATAAGTCAGGCACAGGATAATGGCACCAATCATGGCAAACCCAAAGGTGTAGGCCATGGGCTGGAACATTTTACCCTCCACACCGGTGAGGAATAAAATAGGGGCAAATACAATAAGAATGATAATCTGGCCGAAGAAAGCCGAACTCATCATGGTACTTCCTGCATCATAAGCCACTTCATCCATCACACCCTGATTGAATTTGATTTTACCCGAGCGGATCCGCTTCTGTATCTCGTATACCGTACCTTCAATAATGATCACTGCCCCATCAATGATAATCCCAAAGTCAATAGCCCCCAGGCTCATCAGATTGGCCCACACATTAAATTGCTTCATCAGGATGAAAGCAAAAAGCAGGGAAAGAGGAATGGTGGTAGCAGTGATTATACCCCCACGAACGCTACCCAACAGTATTACCAAAGCAAAAATCACAATTAATGCGCCTTCCAACAGGTTGGTTTTTACGGTATCTGTAGTTCTGGAAATCAGGTCACTTCGGTCTATGATTGAGTTAATCGCGAGCCCCTCGGGAAGGGACTTTTCTACCTCAGCCATACGCTCTTTTACATTTTGGATCACCGCATTGGGATTAGATCCTTTCAGCATCATAATAATGCCCCCGACAGCTTCTTTTCCATCCTGTGTGAAAGCTCCGTAACGTACCTGACTCCCAAAGTGTACTTTAGAGGCAACATCACCTACAGTTACCGGGATTCCGTTTTCTGTTTTTATTACGATTTTTCGGATATCATCCAGAGATCGCACCAAGCCTTCACCACGAATGAAATTGGACATTCTGTTCTTCTCAATGTAAGCCCCACCGGTATTGACATTGTTTCTGGCCAGTGCCTCATACACCTGAGAAATGCTCACATTCTGTGCATTGAGTTTTTCCGGATTGATGGCCACTTCATATTGCTTGATATAGCCCCCGAATGAATTCACCTCAACCACGCCATCCAGCAATGTCAATTGGCGCTTGACAATCCAATCTTGGATGGTCCGTAACTCCATAGGAGAATACAGTGAGTCATAACCCTCTTGCGGTT
>Ga0310345_10002778_pt1 | contig 17260 bp, 12 predicted proteins | sample HC15DNA20500_MG_FD_204667 | JGI IMG/M metagenome (GOLD analysis project Ga0310345, IMG submission 204667) | Marine microbial communities from station ALOHA, North Pacific Subtropical Gyre - HC15-DNA-20-500_MG | ecosystem: Environmental > Aquatic > Marine > Oceanic | place: Pacific Ocean: North... | reverse complement strand
TCTGAGAGTCTTGCAGTTAGTTCTAGTTCGGGATCAGAAAACTGATCAACTGGTCTGGTAACTGCAGGCCCCCCTGAGTTTCCAGTTTGATCAGGGTTTAGATATTCTCTCTGTGCTATGTCAGCTAGGAAATCATGGGAATTCAAAACTGCGACGTAGAATTGAGGGGGGTTTGAGTTGTCTCTCAGGAGTGCACCTGCTCCAGGAACACCCATGCTTTGAGCGAGAGCTCCAAATCCGCCGTCTGATGTGGCAGATTCAGATTCAGGCATAAACAGTGAAGTAGATCTGTATTCTCTTGTTCGAAAAGAGATGATAGACGAAGTGAAGACTACCCCCAGGACCGTCCAAGATACAAATGAAAGACGTTGTAGGACCAATGTTATTAGCCAGAGCACGGACAAGCCCGATTTAGGATCTTTCCGGATAGTATTATAGGAATGATTTTGTGTCATAATTAAATATAAACATTGGTGAAGCGATCCCAAAATCTAACGTTGTAGACATCAAGGTCTCTATCGATTCTACACTGGAAACCAACAGAAAGATCTTCGAGACTATATGTTTGCGTTTGTGTCTCAGAAATACAGGACAACTGGTCGATAATATTAAAAAATGGCATGGGTTTTCCTTTGGAAGCGGATGACCAGTTCCTTTGTCCAATGCGATGTTGTTCCAGTCATTGTATAAGGATTTCGTTTTTTACAACATAGGAAGAATTGTGTTTTGCTCTATGAGGGTCCTCGTTTTTTACATGTGCTAGTTCGTGTCTGGACACTGGGTGACAAATTTCTCAATTTCGTGTTTCCAATCTAATTCGGGCTTGTTTAAACTAGATGTGTAGTGTTCTCTTGTCTTAGAACTCAGGATATGCACAAGCTTGTCAGCGAAAGCGGACCGAACATCTATTACTTCATGGGGGAATGGCAGGGCTTCATCGCAACAATCACTCCTTATCTCTATTGGAACTTTGCCCAGGCAGAGAGAATCAAATAAGACTGTGGATTGAGCTCCCATAACAAAGGCAGCTCGAGAGAGTCCTAAAATCAGCTGCTTTTCAAGGTCAATCTCGACGAATGGACCCAACGCACTCTGGTTTATCAGGTTTATGGTATCTCGATCGCGCCTTCCAGGGTGTGGACGCACTAAGACTTGGTATTCGGTGTTTTCTTCGACCCACTGTACCACTGGAGATATAGTATTAAGAAACTCTGGAAGATTGCAACGCATTTCAGAACCTGGGACACAGGCGGGCAATGCAACCAGTACTAAGCCTGGATCGACTGCATGATTGTTCACAGCCTTTTGGTATTGCTGGTGTAGGTCATGCTTAATTAGAGTAGGAGCTGAAAGTGCAAGTTTAATTTGACGAATTTTCAGGAATTCCACCTCTTTTTCGCCATAAACTAGATGGATGTCACAAGCCCCGCCCCCAAACCCGTAACCAAATATTGGGTATCCGGAAAACAATCTGGCTATAGAGTTCAAAGATTTTCTTAGCCAAAGAAAGCTAGGCATCTCTAACCCCATCAATCCGTGCTGAACATTTACTAATAGAGAGGTTCTAGTGTGGGCATGCCTTTTTATAATATCTCTAATGAGTTCTGCCCAAACTCCTTCGTCAGTTAAGTAGAACACAACTGGCTGATCCGTTCCATGAGTTTGCAAAATCTCAATGATCAAGTCTTCTATTTTCTTGAAAATAGGACCATAAAATAAGAAACGAGCGTATCTACGAATTGAAAATTCAACCCGTGTGATATAGTCGTATTCTTTGTCTTCTAAATGCAGATTTTTGCTGACATGCTGGTTAAGACTGTCTCCTTCAATCCCGTTGCGGACTCCTGCAAAATTATCCTCTTGAGCGGGACATACGTATATGAAAACATGTAAAATTGACATTAGAATTCTATTGTCTCCGGGTCGTGTATTCTTTGGTTTTCAAGTATCGCAAGAGTGAGGCAGCTTAGCCAGAGAAGCTGGGCGGATAATAGGTAAGAGTCCAGCAGGCTTCCAGCTACAACGGTTATTAGTAGCCCAAATCTTAATCTTCTCCAAGAATCGCTCGCGGGTGATTGGAGGATCCTTTGCGAAGTTCTCCAAAGCCACCAAAGAAAAATTGAACCTCCAATCACTCCAAAAGAATAGAAAACTTCAACGTACAATGAGTGAGCAGAGTTTTGCATGGCTGCGAACGCATTCACTTGTCGAACCCAGATGCTTCCAGGTCCAAAGCCTACCATTAGATGCCAGGGGCTTGCTAAGAGCTCTCCCACTAGGTTTGTCCAGATGCTAACACGTGCATTTCCTTGTAGTTCCTGAAAGTCGATAAGGCGGCTGAAAGTGGCTAGTAATTCCAAAATATTGGGCACCCACAAAAAGACGCCTAAGATTGTACAGAAAATCCCAAATAGGAATAGCTTCTTCCTATTGGTGAATGCCAGGAATCCTAGTAAATATTGAAGAACACCTCCTCTTGAAAGAGTGGCTATTAGCGCTACTAGTAGTACAGACCCTACTGTGACTATTGCAATTTTTTTCAGATGACTCTGAGTGTTTTCCCACGAGAAGTGAGCCATGAGTAAACCAATGACAATACCGTAAGCTGTACTGTTTGAAGAACCCATGCTAGGGATGCTAAATCTTAGTGGATCGTACTCATTTCCATTGCCGGATAGAAAAGTGAGCACTGCAATTCCAGCTAAACCGATTGGGATCCAAAACACCAAGGATTGATATACGCGTTTGGGTAGTTCCTTGAGAGATAGTGTGCCAAGAATAAGTAGTAGGACTTTACCTAGTTCTTCGTAAACCCTTAGTTCTTTAGAGCTGTTCCACAGTAGTCCAGCGGCTCCCAGCGCTGTCACTAATATAATCACCAGCAACGCCAACCCAGTTTTGGCCCCTCTATTTCTTAAATCGTTGATGGTCCAGAGTCCGAGTATCCAGGCGAGGCACAGAGTTGAACCGTAAAATCCACCACCGATTTCTAAGTTCAGGAAAATGCAGAGCATTGCCCAAAGAATCCATGGGCTTGTCAGGGCTATTTCATTGGGTTTACTAGACGTCATATCAGTAGGATTTCTCTATATCTGTTTCGGGAGCAGGTGGTGTCCAGTTTGATTGTTTGGATCGGAATTTGACTAAACCTAATTTTGCCCCCAGCAAGACAGTAAATGCTATGGTTGTTGCCCAGGCAGCTCCAAGGATTCCGAATTTAGGTATCCAGAGGAGATTGAGACCAATGTTCACTACTGCACTGGACAAAGTTGCCCACAGCAAATCTCTATCAAAATTTCTAGCATACAAAACATAGTGTGGAATAAAGCTGAGGTTGTGAGCGATGGAAGACAATAATAGGACAATGAAAGTAGAACGCGTTTCAGAGAATTGCGGATTTTTCATGAAGTCAACTGCAAAGGGAAATACTAGGATCAGAAACAGACTTATCAGTATGCTGCCTGAGATTATTGACAACGTTAATGTTTTCAGCTCCTGGGTGTATTGCGGTATATCTCGGACGAGGAATGCTCTCACTAGTTTCGGGGAGATGATGACTATTATCCCTGTAATAACTGCTGTAGACACCAACCCTGCGACACTTTGATGAAATGTGTATAGTCCGACTTGTTCTATGCCCCGGAAGTGCTGAATGATAAATCGGTCGGAAAAATATATGGTGTTCAAAGCTGCCGCGGACACGAAAAAAGGCATGGATACCGATATCCCTTTGCGTATCCAATCTAAATCGAGACGGGTTTTCAGGGTGGCGGACCAATCCCATTGCAGTAACGGTTTCCCTCCAATAAGCAGAGAAAGAAGTCCGCCTAAAATCCAAAATGCCACAATGGCTTGGACAGATCGGTACTCTGGGATTTGTAGCCCGACCACGATCGCGATAGCCACCCAAGACCCAGTACGGATGAACTCTAGGAAATTTGCTAGGACTGGTCGTCCAATAACTGTTAGCAACCTACAGATCTCCAGTGATAGATGTTCCACTATGAGCAGTATATAAAACCAGACTATGAGTGACCATGGTAGGATATTAATGAAAAATAGAATAGAAATTACAGGCAGAAACAGGAGGTATCCCAAGCCATGAAACGCTAGTTGGTCTCGAACTAGTGTGGTTCTTTTTACTTGATCGGACCCTAGGATTTCCCTGGTGTTAAAAACATAAAATTCCATCCCGAGGAATTGAACCGACAGTGCTACAGAAGTTACCAGGATCCCATAGGTCCCAAGGTCTGAGAGTGACATATAGCGCCCTAACCATACGAGCAAAGCAAATTTCGATAGGATTGTGATAGCACGAATGAAAAGATTGGCTGTTACTGCTGAGAGTAGAGCTTGCACTCGGTTCGTATTAATAGCTGTTTCTACTCCTTATCCTTGTCCGACATTCGACCTTTTACTTTGTTGGAAAGTGTCGAATTCATTATAATAATATATATGAATCTGCGGATTATATGGAATTTCCTGTGATCACTACTACCAATCTTAAGTCTTGCGAACACGTTGAAACATATGCTTAAAGTTGATTGTTTTTCGTTGAGGTTTCCTTCCAATAGGGTGTTTTTGTGAATTCTCAGTTTCTGGTGCGGGGATCGGGCTCTATGGGGTCTCGTTATCTATACTTGCTTCGCGATGAGCTACGAGTTCCAGTGGTGGCTTATCCGAAGAGACCTGCCAGGGCTTCTGAATTGCGTGACCAGGGGTTTCAGACAATAGAGAGTCTTGAAGAACTTGAGCAGTACAATACACTCCATTCTATCGTCGCGACAAATACTGGCGAGCACCTGAAAGACGCACAGTTATTGGCCCGGTTTGGAAAAGTGTTGATTGAGAAGCCACTTGCACCCGCACTTAGTGACCTTGAGGGTTTCAATCAAAACGGCGATGTCGATACTCGATCAATTTCTGTCGCATTTTGTTGGAGGTTTTCGCTGGCTGCTAATTTTGTTAAAGAGGCGCTTGCAACATTGGGACAGGTTTATCATGTGAGGATTGAATGTAGCTCATTCTTACCTGATTGGCGCCCTGGAACTGACTATAGAGAATCTTATTCTGCAAGGGAAGCAGAGGGAGGAGTCCTGAGGGATCTCGCTCATGAAATAGATTATGCTGTTTGGTTGTTTGGTTATCCGAGTGAAATATCTGGTCTTCTGTCCAATAACGATCAGCTTGGGATTCGATCTGAAGAATCTGCGGATATTCTTTGGGTTGCTCCTGATGGGGCAACGGTGTCTCTGCGGCTAGACTATCTCAGCAAGATTCCTGGCAGGTCTATGAAGGCTTGTGGAGAGAAGGGAACCATAACCTGGGATCTTTTGAAATCTACAGTTTTGATAGAAGCGGAAGATGGATCAGAACAGAAGCACCAATTTTTGGACGAGAGAAGTGCAATGTTAGTTCGCCAAATAAAAGCTTTTTTGGGTTCCGGTGACGACGCTAAACTACTTGCTTCTTACGAAGAAGGAGCCAGGGTGGTGGCTTTATCGGACACCGCTCGGAGATCTTCTTTTTCACAAGCTTGGGAAACCATCCCAGATCTCGGAATTGAGTGAGCGAAGTGATTCTCAGAGTTAAAAATAAGATTATTAACTTTTTACTGAGGTGATAAAAATTGAGTGACTGTTTGCGAATAGCTGTTTTGACGACTGGGCGACAGGATTATGGAGTTCTTAGAAGCACTATCCAAGCTATGCACAAAGACCCGCGATTTGACCTGAGGCTGTGGGTCGGAGGCATGCATTTGAGCCATCGGTTTGGGAAGAGTATAGAATTAATCGGAGCAGAGAATATTCCTATTTCTCAACAGTTAGACTTTCAAGGAGACCCTCCTGACCCCATCAAGGACTGCAGTCGCGCACTAGACTTGGTGGGAGAAGCTTTAGTAACCGACTCTCCTGATGCACTTTTATTGGTGGGTGATAGAGCCGAGACACTAGCGGCTGGAATGGCAGCTACTATCGGTACTGTTCCGATAATACACCTTCATGGGGGAGAAGAAACAGAGGGTGCCATAGACAACGTCATGCGGCATGCGCTTACTAAGCTCAGTCATCTTCATCTAGTCAGTCACCCTATCTATGGAAAAAGAGTCGCACAGATGGGAGAAGACCCTCGAAATATTGTTGTAGTCGGTGCTCCTGGGTTAGACAATAGGTTCCGCGATGATCTGCCGTCTATCCATGAATTAGAGGGATTTTTGGGCTTAAGTTTGGTAGATCCGGTGGTTCTTGTGACTATGCATCCTACTACCTTGAACACACAGAGCTCTTTGTCGGAAGTATTGGCTGTTTCTGAGGCTATGACACAAGTTGAAGCTACCTATATAGTGACTCTCCCTAACTCAGACGCTGGGGGAGCGGATATCCGGGATTATTGGTTGAATTGGTCGCAAGGTCGAGAAAACATTGTCGTTAAAGAAGTGCTCGGCGAAGCCCGATACTGGTCATTGTTGAACTGTGCCAAGGTAATGTTGGGCAATTCATCTAGTGGAATGCTAGAAGGTCCATTAGCTGGGGTGAACGTTGTAAATGTTGGTGACAGACAATTCGGTAGGATTCGAAATTCTCGTATAAGAGATGTGCCTTCCAACGCTGCAGAGATAACTAAGTGGCTGATGCAAGCTATTGAGCAAGATTGGGTTTTGACTGACGAGGCTGAGGATTGGGATTTTGATTCCAGGTTGGTTTCCGAGAGGCTTATTGAAGCGATTGTAAAATGGGATAATAAAACAGCTCTTCGGAAGAAGTTCCATTCTATTTAGATTTTCGTGGAAGATGTTGTTGGAGATTTAGTTGTTAGGGTTAGCGACGTTTCATTGAGAGGACTTGGTTGAAGACAGATGAATAGTAAGGAAATGGATGGATTTAACATGATGCAACCGATGTGCGTTGGGCTCGAAGGGACGCTTTTCGACTGTTTGAAGGCGATTAACGACGGCGGTCAAGGGGTGGCATTCATTTTGGATAGTGACAGGACAGTGGTCGGTTGTGTGACCGACGGAGACATACGCAGAGCTCTCATTGACAGTTCAGATCTCGAGTCCACAGAGATTCCTCAAATTATGAATTCAAATTTTATATCAGTTGGCTCACGGGCCGATAAGAATGAAGTTCTGGATCTGATGCGATTACACGGCGTCCAAGTAGTTCCAGTGATTGACGAAAACGGTGAAATGGTTGGAAGTTTTCAGTGGAGTGAAATGGTCGGATGGGAGAGCAAAGAGAATTGGGCGGTGATCATGGCAGGTGGGAAAGGGTCTCGCCTAGGTTCTATTACGGCAACGACACCTAAACCGATGCTCACTGTAGGGGGGACCCCGATTCTTGAACGTTTGGTGACCCATTTGGCAAGCTATGGTATAGGTAAGATTTTCCTGGCTGTGAATCATTTATCCGAAGTCATTGAGACACATTTCGGTGATGGCGATGGGTTCGGATGTGACATCCAGTATTTGCGCGAAGACAAGCCACTGGGTACTGGTGGAGCCCTTTCCTTATTGCCAGAAATCCCGGAGCATGATGTGGTGGTCATGAATGGGGATCTAGTAACACAGATTGACATTGCCGATTTCATAGAATTTCACGTTGCTAAGAAATGTGATCTAACTATGGCAGTCCGAAACCATTTCACTGAAGTCTCCTATGGAGTTGTGGATGTGCGGGGAGACTTGGTAGAGGGTCTGTCAGAAAAACCTCAAATCAAACAGGTGATTAATTGTGGCATGTATGTCTTATCTCCCCAAGTGTTGCGACTGGTACCTAAAGAAGAGAGTATTCCGATTACCTGGTTGGTGGAACAATGTCTAGAAAAGGATCGGGTGGTGGGAGCTTATCCTACGGAAGGAAAATGGATAGACATTGGAAATCCTAGTCAACTCCGGAAAGCTAGGAAAGAGGATTGATAGTCATTGTTCCTGATTTAGGAGGTTCTGTAGAATGAACTTCATTCCTTTGAGTATACCCAATATAGGTCGTCAAGAATGGGAGTTGGTGCGTGAATGTTTGGAAACTGGATGGGTGTCGTCTGTTGGAAGTTTTGTCTCTAAATTTGAGAAAGAATTTGCAAAAAGAGTAGGTGCTACTGGTGCTGTAGCCACTTCTAGTGGCACAGCTGCTCTTCATGTAGCCTTGAAGATGGCTGGCGTAGAGGCCGGCGACGAGGTTGTTCTGCCGAGTTTGACCTTTATCGCTCCGGCAAATGCAGTCCGGTATCTGGGGGGATGGCCAACCTTTATTGATATCGATGAAGATTCACTACAAATGGACCCTTCTAAGCTAGCATCTTTTCTAGAGAAAGATTGTGTTAGAGTAAATGGGGTTTTAACTAACAGACATACCCAACGTCGAGTAGTAGGTGTATTGCCCGTCCATGTGCTCGGGCATCCAGTGGATTTGGACCCAATTTTTTCGCTTGCTGGAGAAGCCGGGCTTTTTGTTGTGCAGGACGCCACTGAATCTTTGGGGTCCACCTATAAAGGGAGAATGATAGGAAGCGAAGGGGTCTCCTGTTTCAGTTTTAATGGCAACAAACTCATCACTACTGGTGGTGGAGGGATGATCACCTTCCAAGATAAAAAGATGGCTGATCGGGCAAGGTATCTCACTACCACGGCGAAGGACGATCCGGTGGAGTTTGTGCACAACGAAGTGGGTTTTAATTATCGATTGACTAACGTTCAGGCTGCTATGGGGGTAGCTCAACTGGGAAGACTGGATGAATTTTTATCAAGGAAGAAAGCCATTCACCAGTCTTATGTAGAAGGTGTGGCAGAGCTAGAGACTTGTGCGATGGTCGGCGAGTCTAGCTGGGCCCAATCTGCATTTTGGTTGAATACTATGAGATTGACCGATCCTAACACCGATCGGAAGGTTTTACACAAATTGCTGAAAGATGTCTCGATAGAAACCAGGCCGTTATGGCAACCACTTCACATGAGCCCTGCTCATGAAGGGAGTTGGTTTGAAGATTGTAAAGTCTCAGAAGTTCTTTACAAGCAATGTCTGAATCTGCCAAGTTCCACGGGTTTGACTGACTCGGACTTAAGTAGAGTCGTCTCCGTGGTCAAAGGAATTTTTTCTTAAATTTCCATTAGAAGGTATTACAAGTGAAAGATATTAAGTCCCCCATGATTGTGGTCACACTTGGCCCCAGCTCTATGAGTGAAACCGTTTTGCGTAAGTTATCCCAAAGAAAGATCTCTTTTGTGAGAATTAATCTCAGTCATACCCCTATTGAGTTACTGGAGAGCACTGTTTCTTTTATTCGTTCACACTGCACTATTCCACTGATGTTAGATACTGAGGGATCTCAAGTGAGAACAGGGGTTTTGCCGGAAGCCAAGTCGGTAAACGAGAACCAGGGGGTGCTTCTCACCACTCAGGAGGGTTGGAGACCGGGCATGGTCCCTCTGCGTCCAGATAAAGTTCTAATGGTACTCAAGGAAGGAGATCTGATTTCTCTTGATTTTGATTCCGTCCTCTTGAGGGTCGACTCTGTATCGATGCAACGCGAAGAGCAGGCTATCCAGTGTACCGTAATGAGTGGAGGTACCATTCAAAGTAATAAAGCTGTTACAGTCTTTGATCAGAGTTTTCAAATGCCTTCTTTGTCTCACAAAGATGTTCAGGCTTTGGAAATAGCTCGGGAAATTGGGATCAAGAATTTCTGCCTTTCATTTGTTGATGGAGCTGATGACGTACGGGAGTTCAGAAGCTACCATCCAGACTCTTTTGTTTTATCTAAAGTAGAAACCAGTTTAGCAATAGAGAACCTTGAAGAGATTATCGAAGTTTCAGATGGGGTTTTAATCGATCGTGGTGATCTGAGCAGGCAGGTGCCTTTGGAAAGAATACCCTTTGCTCAAAAATATGTTATCAACAGGGCGAACTTAGCTTCAAAGCCAGTCCTAGTAGCTACGAATTTCTTGGATACTATGATGGAAAGTAGATCCGCTAGCAGGGCTGAAACAAACGATATTGTCAACACACTGCTTGACGGTGCGACTGGTCTGGTGTTAGCGGCGGAGACGGCTATCGGTCAGCATCCAGTGGAAACGGTGTCATTTCTCGTGGGCCTCTGTGATGAAGTGGTGCGATTCAAGAGGTCCAGTAAAGATAGTGAAATGTCGAGTGGAGGAGTCCTTCCGAGTGCATACGATACTAATTATATCACTAGTCCAGCTTTAGGTTGTGGACTGATATCGCCTCACGGAGGAGTTTTGGTAGATCAGCGCTGGAAGGGTGAAATTTCGGAAGACTTTCCAAGGTTGGAGTTGTCAGTTAATGAGGCGATGGACGTAGAACAGATTGCATTGGGTGGGTATAGCCCGTTACGAGGGTTTATGGGAAAGGGTGATTTGTATTCTGTCCTAAGAGCTTATCAACTTCAAGATGGATCCGCTTGGCCGCTACCCATTTTATTAAGAAGGTCTGGATCAAACTTACCTACGGGTGAGGTGGTCCTAACTTTTGCTGGAGAGCCTTTCGGTGTAATGGAAATCGATGAGAGTTACACTACTGATTGGCAATCGGCAGCGGAGCTTCTCTTTGGGACTTCATCCATGGATCATCCCGGAGTTATGAGATTTTTATCTGAAGGTGAAACTGCGTTGTCAGGACCAGTGTGGTTAATCAATAGAGTCTCCAGAAATGGGAAGAGATACGAACTAAAAGCTGCTGAAACTAGGCAGGTGTTTGCTGCTAGGGGATGGTCTAGGATTGTAGGATTTCACACTCGCAACGCTCCACACCGAGCTCATGAACACATACTGAAGATAGCCCTGGAAAATACTGGTGCTGATGGCGTCCTAATTCATCCGGCTGTCGGAATGAAAAAAACTGGAGATTTCTCCAGTGCGGCTATCATAGAAGGATATGAAGGATGGCTTGGAGTGTCCGAATTGACGCCAAAAGCTCTATTCTCGACATTTTCTACGTACTCCAGATACGCCGGACCACGAGAAGCTTTGTTTACTGCTCTCTGTAGACAGAATTATGGGTGTACTCATTTCATTATAGGTAGAGATCACACTGGTGTAGGGAATTTTTATTCTGGAGATCAAGCAAAAGAGCTCTTTGACAGGATATCCCAAATAGAGATTCAATCAGTGTTTTTCGATGAAGTAAAATACAGTGCATCGAAGAAATCTTATGGTTATCAAGTGTTAGATAGTGATACTCTTAATATTAGCGGAACGGAAGTTCGAGAGATTATTCGGGGAGGGAAGCGTCCTCCAGAGTGGTATATGAGACCAGAAGTAGCCGATCGGATTCTGATGCTTGGAGAAGAGGCATTTGTAAGTGATGGGTAACGTCCTGTGGCTGACTGGCCTTTCAGGGTCAGGGAAAAGTACTTTGGCCGAATCAATTCTAACAAAGCTGGTGGAGAATGGATCCACTGCGACTTTGATTGATGGTGATAGAGTTCGAGATGCTCGAGAGAAAAGATTAGGATTTTCTAGGTATGATATTGAACAAAATGGTTTCCATGTTGTACAACTATGTGAGAAGGAAATAATCACTAACGACTATGTAATAGTCGCTGTGATAACTCCTTTTGAAACGGTCAGGAAGGAAGCTCGGGCACGGCTGGAACCACGTTATTTTGAAATATTTGTGTCGACTTCTCTAGATATATGTCAGAGTCGCGATACCAAGGGATTGTATAGAAAGGCTGAGCTTGGTGAGATCGAGAATCTAGTCGGGGTTTCACCAGACGTGCTCTTTGAAGTCCCTGGTTCAGCAGATATCACTATCGATACCAATGAAGCAACGGTAGAAGAAGGGGCGGAAATTTTGTTGTCCAGTATAGGGAAATGGCTGCATGGCCAAGAATCAGAAAGGTAGATTATAAATAAGGATTTGTCTTGGGGTACGCAGGCTGGCCAGGTGTGGCTATGTTTTATAAGGATTAATAGACTGGTCAAGACGGTTTGGTTGGAGGCTCCAGCTAGATTTGATTGTATGTATTTTGGTGGGAGATGGACGCTGAAAATATATGTGATTGCCTGATGTAGAGTGAAAAGGGGAGATTGATTGCTAGATGATGACTGACATAAGAATGCTGCCCCGTTGGGTGCCGATCGTATTGCTGATGGTTGCTTCGTTTGGTTCTACCTCATCTGGTCTTGAGGGTCAGGATGTGGTTCAGCAGGAAATCACACGCTTGATGAGCCAACAGTTAACTGAAGAAGAGATCGTTTCTCGTATTTCTTCTTTGGGATTGTCTCGTGCTGATTTACGTGGCCGCCTGGAAGGGTTGGGCTATGGTCAAATGGTCCCGACGATGAATGCTTATTTCGACCGGATCGAAGGGGCGACAAATCCACAATCGGTGACCGACAACCAATCTTCCCAGTTAGTGTTGGCTCTATCGGAGATGGGTCTGATCACATTGGAACAGGAAGCGGATTTCCAGTTCGGTGTGGACAGTCTTAGACTCGACAGCCTTGGAGTGGAAGCTGTTGAAGCAGATTCAGCACTGTCTGTTTTCGGCAGTAGCATTTTTGAGAACATTACCAGTGAATTTCAACCATTGAATTTTGGTCCTGTGGATCCAGACTATTTACTAGGTCCTGGAGATCAGATTCAGTTGTTTTTAACTGGGGAGATAGAACTAGCTTACAGTCTAGATGTCACTCGGGAAGGATTTGTAATCATCCCTGACGTTGGACAAATTTCGGTCAATGGTCTGACTCTGGCTACTCTGAGAGAAAATTTGTATCCAAGATTGTCCTCAGTGTACTCTGGAGTCCATCGCGGGCCTGAAGCGACTACAAGGTTCGATCTTTCTCTCGGAAGATTACGTACTAATCAGGTCTTCCTGATTGGAGAGGTATTTCGTCCCGGTGCGTATCAGATGAGCCCTGCAGCCACAGTGTTCAACGCACTGTATAGTGCCAATGGTCCCAGAACAGAAGGATCTATGAGATCAGTTCAAGTTAGGCGTAAGGGAGAATTGACTGGAGAATTGGATGTATATGATTACCTCTTAAGGGGTGATGCCTCGGAAGACCTTCGCCTTGAACAAGGGGACTTTGTTTTCGTTCCTCTAGCTGGTCCGCAGGTTTCCATAGAAGGAGATGTCAAAAGGCCAGCGATTTATGAAATTAAAGCTGGAGAAGGTTTACTGGATTTGGTCGAGTTCAGTGGTGGCTTGACCGCATCGGCGTTTCCTGAAAAAGTGCAAATCGACCGTATTCTTCCCCCAGACCAGAGGACTCCTGGGAGAGACCGAATTCTGGTAGATGTTGATCTGGGAAGCCTCACGGTTAGTGAACCTTTCCCCCTAATGGACGGTGATAGGGTTTTTGTTGAATCTGTTTTAGATGAGCGAGTCAGTAGGGTTAGTTTAGATGGTCAAGTTCAGCGCCCAGGGGACTACCAACTACTTTCAGGAATGACCCTGGAAGATTTGATCAGCAGGGGCGGTGGACTGAGACAAGATGCATATGAAAACGTTGTGCATCTGTTAACACTCCAACTTTCAGACAGTTCCTATGTTTTAACTCAGGTATCGCTGGACGCTGAAGGACGAGCGAGTCCTAATCCTCTACTTCATGAGTTTGATCGGATAACAGTTTTTGGGAATTCCACTCTTACGGCCAAAGGCTCAGTATTTCTTGCAGGTGAGGTTAAAGAACCATCAACTTACCAATTTTATGAGGGGATGACCGCTCGAGATCTTGTTTTGTTAGGAGAGGGTTTTACTGCGAGTGCAGATCCATTGAATGTGGAAGTAGTCCGTAGAAGGGACGAGGGTGTACTGTCGGAGGATATTGCAGACGTCATGGAGATCTATTTCGAACCCGGATCCCTGCCCGTAGAGGTGGGAATATCAACCCCTGATGACCCTGTGACATCTTTATCCATAGATAGTGGTGCTACGCCAGCGAGTGATTTTAAATTGCAAGTGAACGATAGGGTTTTTGTTCGTCGTTTACAGAATCGCAGATCTACTCAGGACATCTCTGTTTCCGGAGAAGTAGTCCGTCCTGGTGCGTATTCCAGGATTTCTAGATCAGAGAAAATAATGGACATACTTGGTAGAGCGGGTGGGTTAACAGAGCAAGCTGATATAAGAGGAGTTCAACTGACACGAGAGGATTTGACTTTGGGTCTGGATTTGCCATCAGCAATGCAAAATCCTGGAGGTCCAGATAATTTAGGGGTATTATCTGGGGACAGCATCTTTGTGCCAACATACAATCCGATTGTTACTATCCTAGGTGCAGTAGAATTTGAATCTCGTGCCCGTTGGGTACAGGGAATGACAATGCAACACTATTTAGATCAAGCTGGTGGTGTTCGAGAGAATGGAGACAGGAGCCGTTCCGTGGTTACATACTCCAATAATGAGAGGCAGCGAACCAGTAAATTTCTGTTCTTTACTTCGGATCCAGATATTACGCCAGGGAGTACTATCACAGTACCGGAAAAGCCACAGGCAGATGGAGGTTTCAATGTCGATCAATGGTTAACCAGGGTCATGTCAATGGCTACTGTGTTGGTTGCAGTGGCTAGTATGACCGGTGGCGTATAAGAAAAATTATATATTCCCAGAATTGTTTAGTCTCCTCCCTATTTTGAACGCCTGCGGACCATGAGAATTGGAGTGATCGGCACTGGTTACGTCGGCCTGGTCACTGGTGCTTGTTTTGCTGAAATCGGCCAGAGTGTGCTTTGTGGCGATGTCGATCAGACAAAAATTTCCCAACTCAAATCGGGTGTGATGCCTATTTACGAACCTGGCCTTGCGGAATTAGTTCGGGGAAATGTGGATGCTGAACGTCTCGCTTTTACGTCAGATCTGGCAGAGATAGTCCGAACGGCAGACGTAATCTTCATTGCTGTAGGTACTCCTCAAAACCGAGATGGTTCGGCTGACATAAGCAATATTTTGGAAGTATCTCGTATCATCGGTAAGGAGATGAAAGGAGAGAAAATAGTAGTCACTAAAAGCACTGTTCCAGTAGGTACGTCGGAGAAAATTCGCGATACAATAGAAAGCCTTAGTGAATTTAAAGTGCATGTATGTTCAAATCCCGAATTCTTGAGGGAAGGTTCTGCTGTCTCAGATTTTACGAATCCTGATAGAGTGATCTTAGGTGTGGATAACAAGTATGCCGAATCTTGTTTGAAAGATTTGTATGGATCTTTTATGAAGAACACTGAGGTCATCTTGGTTATGGATTTGGCTTCGGCAGAAATGACGAAGTATGCGGCTAACGCTATGCTAGCAACTCGGATAAGCTTCATCAATAGTATTGCAGCTTTTTGTAAGAAAAAAAATGCAGACATTCAAATGGTTCGAAAGGGTATTGGAAGCGATCATAGAATAGGGCTTGATTATTTAAATCCTGGAGTGGGTTACGGTGGGTCCTGTTTCTCAAAAGATATGAAAGCACTTATTAAAATGATGAGTGATCTTGATTTAAATCCGTCAATCTTATTAGCAGTTGAAGAGTTAAACGAAGACCAGAAGACGATACTTTTTCATGAAGTGATCGGCAGGTTTGGTAACGATTTAACAGATAAGAAAATTGCAATCTGGGGTCTTTCCTTCAAGCCAGATACAGGCGACATGCGCGAGGCACCCAGTCTCGCCACGATAGAGGCGTTGTTGGCACACGGGGCTTCAGTGTCAGCACACGATCCAAGAGCGATGAAAGAGGCAAAGCAGAGATTTGGAACGCGTATCAGTCTTTGTGAGGATCAATATGAGGTTTTAAATGATGCGTCAGCTCTTGTGGTACACACTGAGTGGGATTGCTATCGCCACCCAGATTTCGAAAAAGTCAAATCCAAAATGAGAGAGGCCGTAGTTATTGATGGTCGCAATTTATACAATTCAAATTGGCTAGTTAGCCAAGGCTTTGAATATTATTCTGTGGCCACCTCAGACTAGGGGAGTAAAATTTGTCTAGAGTGCTAATCACAGGTGCTGCAGGATTTCTAGGATCTAACCTTGCCAGGTATTTTCTTAATCAAAATTACCAAGTGATCGGTGTAGACAATTATCTGACAGGTTCTAGGGACAATATTGTAGACCTGGAACTGGATAAAGATTTTTCCTTTGTATTCCATGATGTTACTAGCCCTCTCTATCTCGATGAAGGCCTGGATGGAGTGTTGCACTTGGCTTCTCCAGCCAGCCCAGTGGATTATTTGAAGCATCCCATAGAGACTTTGCAAGTCGGTAGTATAGGTACACAGAACATGTTAATTATCGCAGAAGCTAAGGCTTGTCGATTCTTACTCGCTTCTACATCTGAAGTATACGGGGATTCCAAAGTAAATCCTCAATCAGAGAACTATTGGGGGAATGTGAATCCAGTAGGGCCTCGCAGCGTTTACGATGAGGCGAAACGTTATGCGGAAGCACTTACGATGGCCCATAATCGGACTCTCGGTGTAGAAGTACGAATTGCTAGGATTTTTAATACCTATGGGCCTAGGATGCGCATCAGAGATGGCAGAGTCGTCTCGAATTTCATTGTTCAAGCTCTTCGGGGAGAGCCGTTGACCGTTTATGGAGATGGCACTCAAACTCGTTCTTTCTGTTATGTAGATGACGAAGTGGATGGCCTTTTTAGACTGTTTCAGTCCGAGTTGACTGGTCCAATAAACATTGGAAATCCAAGTGAAATCCATGTAGTTGCGTTAGCTGAGTTGATTATCAAGATGACCAATTCTGAGTCCAGGTTGCATTTCGTGGAGTTGCCAGAAGACGATCCTCAGGTCCGAAATCCTGACATTTCGTTGGCCGAGAGTCTTTTGGGATGGACCCCTAAGACATCGTTAGAAGAAGGGTTAGTCAAAACGATTGAATTCTTCAGAGGCACACTTCGGGACTCGCGTCTTGATCCGCAGGGAGATTAGTCATTCTGCTATCCGATTTTCAAAGAGTATTTCCGAACTTCAATTAAGTTGGTGTATTACCAATACATTGAGAATTGTCCGCTTGCGGTTCCCCAGATCCAACTTGGAGTTTGGCCACTTTGATAATCGTAAGCACTGCCAATTGAAATGGAACTGTTGTCAAACTCCCATCCCAAATTCAAAAGAAATCTATAAAATTTGCCAGCCAAGTAATTGGTGACGTTCATTTCTCCAACCCCTTTAGGGACTTCCGAATTGCTGTGCAGTAGGCTGGTTCTAGTTATGAACCCATTCGGGTTCGAATATGCGACAGCGAGCTTACCCATCTTAATCTTTAGCAGGTAGTCAACATTGCTTGTGGAAGC
>Ga0310345_10002777_pt1 | contig 17271 bp, 13 predicted proteins | sample HC15DNA20500_MG_FD_204667 | JGI IMG/M metagenome (GOLD analysis project Ga0310345, IMG submission 204667) | Marine microbial communities from station ALOHA, North Pacific Subtropical Gyre - HC15-DNA-20-500_MG | ecosystem: Environmental > Aquatic > Marine > Oceanic | place: Pacific Ocean: North... | reverse complement strand
GGCCGACATGATGGTCGCGCGGCCCGGCTCGGTTGCTGTTGACGGGAACCCTGGGGTCGATCTCACCTCGAGCAATGTTTGAGGGCGGGAAACCGACAACCGCCGACGGGCCAGCCGACATTGCCGAGCGAGCCGATACAGTTTTTGCACAGGAAGCGCACAGCCACGGTGACTGGCGCGGGCGAATCGCTCTGGGGGAGGCTTGACCGAACGCGGTTACCCGATCGAATGTCCAGGAGGTGCAACATGGCACACGACAACCGATGCACCAGTTGCCGCCGTCGACCGCGCATCGCCGACTCCGTCCTGTGCGCGTCCTGCGGTCGCCGCAGCCTGCAGGCGTCTCTCACACGCCTTCAGCAGCACACCATCCGGCAGGCCGACGCTGTTGGCGCCCGACACGACCAGGAGCACCTCCGGCGCCACGCGGCCGGCTGACCCTCGCCATCGACCCGGTCAGCGGTTGGCGTGCCATCGCCATACCACGAACCCGAGAGCGAAGACCACGAAACTGATCAGCAGCCCGAGGGTGACGTAGTCATACCAGCTGTGTAGCCCGTACCGATCCATCGGATTCTCCTTGCCCGGCGTTGCTGAGCGGTCCTGATCTCAGGTTGCCCGGCCGGGCGCAGCACGTACGCGTCCTTGACGGTTTCTTGACGCTCCGACCTCAGGTGGCGCGCCGGTAGCGGGCTTCGGCGAGGGCGAACAACCCGTAAGCCAGCAGGCCGAGGGCAATCAGCCACAGTGCCAGCTGCCCCCACCCGTTCCCGGCGAGTTCGGCCAGCAGACCGGAGAGCCCTTTGACGTTGTCGGGGTCGTACTGCATGCCGGCCAGGAACAGAAAGACGCCGACACCGATGGTGACGGCGCCGCTTCCCGCATAGCCCAGCCGGCCGAACGCCGCGACGACGCGCTCCTTGTCCCCACTGACGTGGAGACGCTCCATGAATTCGCACTTCACGGTGTTGCGGAAGATCTGGTAGCAGCCCAGGCCTACCGCCGCAAGACCGACGACCATGACGATCCATCGCCCACCGGGAAAACCCATCACGAGCGCGGTGGCCTGTTGCTGATTGGCACCGGTGCCGCTACCACTGCCCGGCACCGACGCCGAAAAGCCCCAGTTGGCAATCAGGATCGCCACTGCGCTCAGCGCCGCTGTACCGAACAGCAGCGCCTTGAACACGTACTTGATCCGGTCACTTGCGTCGGAGCCTTCGACCGGATCACCGGCGATGGCCTGGGTGGCCTTCCAGATCACCAGCGCGATCAGCGCTGCCGTCAGGCCGATCAACAGGAACCTGCCCAACGGCGCCTGAGCGACCGCCTGTACGGCGCCGGTCCGACTGGCCGTCGCACGGTCGCCGGTTGCCACATTGATCGCCAACACGCCCAGTAGCGCATAAAGCAGACCCATGCCCACCAGCCCGACGCGTGCGACTTTGGTCCGCACACCTCCCGCGCGTTCCTGCGCTCTCGTCGTCGCATGCGTCATTGTCGTTCACTTCCTTTGTCGTTTGACGGTCTTCGGTGTTGGTGGAGTCGGGCATAAATGTCGCCGCGCTCGGCGGGATGGCCCACGCGCAAACGGCGTGCCACGGGGGCCAGAGAACGGTATGGATGTCAACGCGGGTTGGAGTGTCGAAGGAACCAGAGGGCCCCGCTGCGCCAGAGCGGCCGGTGGGTGTCGTACTGCTGTTCGAGAACTTCGGCCGATCACTGTCGGCGACGGCGAATCGGCGCGACCCGCTTAGCGAGACTCAGTAGAGCAGTGCCCCGTACGCTGCCGCGTATTCGCAATGCTCGCGACCGTTACTGTCCTGTGACTATCGATGTACTACTGGGGCGACATCGCCGAGATCCTGCTTGCGCTGGCGATGCTGCTCACCTGGCGGCCGACGCGTCCACGCCGGACGCACGCGGAGCAGGCTTCCGCAGCCGTGCGGTGACGACCCCGCGCCGGGGATTGAACAGATAGACCAGCGCGAACACGATGCCGTTGACGAGAACCACCATCGGCCCGGACGCCGTGTCGAGGTAGTAACTCGCGTACAGGCCCACCATCGCGCACACCGCGGCGAGACCGGGCGCGATGAGCAGCATTCTGGCGAACCGGTCGGTGAGGAGATAGGCGGTCGCTCCCGGGGTGATCAGCAGCGCCACGACCAGCACCACCCCGACAGCCTGCAGCGCGACCACCGCGGTCAGCGCCAGCAGCCCGAGCAGGACCGCACCCAGCCGTCGCGGGTTCAGGCCGATGGCGTGGGCGTGCGTGGGATCGAATGCGTAGAGGGTGAAGTCGCGGCGCTTGGCGAGCAGCACGATCAGCACCGCCGCACCGATCACCACCACCTGGATCAGGTCCGAGCGCGAGGCCCCCAGCAGGTTTCCGAAGATGATGTGGTTGAGGTCGACGTGGCTGGGCGTCACCGACACCAGCGTGAGCCCGAGGGCGAAGAACGTCGTGAACACCACCCCGATGGCGGCATCCTCCTTGACCCGGCTGGTGTTGCGCACCACGCCGATGAGCGCCACGGCCAGGAAGCCGCAGATCACCGCGCCCACCGCGAACGGGACGCCGACGACGTAAGCGAGCACCACCCCGGGCAGCACCGAGTGCGAGACCGCGTCACCCATCAGCGACCAGCCGATGAGGACCAGCCAGCACGACAACGTGGCGCACACCACCGACGCGGTGAGGGTGATCAGCGTGGCCCGCACCATGAAGTCCAACTGCATCGGCTCGGCCAGGAAATCGGCGACACCCATCAGCTCTCCCGGCTTTCGCCCAACACGTCGATCCCGAATGCCCGAGCGAGATTCTGGGGCTGCAGCACCTCGCCCGGCGCGGCGTGCATCAGCACCGTGCGCATCAACAGCACGGCTTCGTCAGCCAGCCCGGGCAGGGCCTGCAGGTCGTGCGTGGACACCAGGATCGTCGCGCCGCCGGAGGCGAGGTCACGCAGCAGTCGGCTGATCGTGGCTTCGGTGCGCTTGTCGACACCGGCGAAGGGTTCGTCGAGCAGCAGGATGGAGGCGCCCTGGGCGATGCACCGGGCCAGGAACGCTCGTTTGCGCTGTCCACCCGACAGCTGACCGATCTGGCGGTCCCGGTAATCGGTGAGTTCCACCCGCTCGAGCGCATCCGCGACCGCGGCCCGATCCGCCGGGCGGGTCCGCCGGGTGGGGCCCATGTGGCCGTACCGCCCGGTCAGCACGACATCGCGCACCGACAACGGGAACTGCCAGTCGACGTCCTCGCTTTGCGGCATGTAGCCGATGAGCCCGGCCCGCCGCGCCGCGGCGGGGCTGCCGCCGTTGATCGCCACCGTGCCGGCGAGGGGCCGCACGATGCCCATGATCGTCTTGAGCAGGGTCGACTTGCCCGAGCCGTTCATGCCGACCAGTCCACACACCCGACCCGAGCCGATGTGGACCGTGGCGTCGTCCAGGGCGGGCACCGAGCCGTACCGGACGGTGACGGAATCGACGGCGATCGCCGGCGTCACGGCGTGCGGCTGGCCGTCAGGGCCGCGGCGATGGTGTCGGCGTCGTGGCGGATCAACTCGAGATAGGTGGGCACCGGGCCGTCGGCGGCCGACAGCGAGTCGACGTACAGGGTGCCGCCGTAGCGGGCGCCGGTGGCCTCCACCACCCGCTGCATCGGCGCGTCGGACACCGTCGACTCGCAGAACACGGCGGGCACCGTGTTCTCGGCGACGAAATCGATGGTCGAGGCGATCTGCTGCGGGGTCGCCTGCTGTTCGGCGTTCACCGGCCAGATGTACTTCTCCGTCAAACCGGTGTCACGCGCCAGGTAGGAGAATGCGCCCTCACAGGTCACCAGCGCCCGTTGCGAGGTCGGCACCTCACGCAACTGCTCGACCAGATCGTCCTGGACCTGCTGCAGCTCGGCGCGGTAGCGCGCGGCGTTGGCCTGGTAGTCCGCGGCGTGTGCAGGGTCGAGGTCGGCGAAGGCCGCTGCGGCGTTGTCGGCGTAGATCTGCACGTTCAGCGGCGACATCCAGGCATGCGGATTGGGCAAACCGGCGTAGGCGTCTGCGCTGATGCTGATGGGCTCGATGCCGTCGCTGAGCACGACGTGCGGCACGTCGATGTCGTCGACGAACTGGGCGAACCATGCCTCCAGGTTCAGACCGTTGTCGAGGATCAGATCCGCCCTGGCAGCCTTCTTGATGTCGCCGGGGGTCGGTTCGTAGCCGTGGATCTCGGCGCCGGGTTTGGTGATGGACTCGACCTGCAGATGCTCCCCGGCGACGTTGGCGGCGATATCGGCCAGCACCGTGAAGGTGGTGAGCACCACCGGGCGGCCACCGTCGTCCGAGTCGGCGTCCTGCGGGCCACTGCCTGGCGCGCACGCGCACGCCACGGTGGTGGCGAGCACGGTCAGGATCGCCGCCACGCGGTGAGGTCCGGTCATCACACGCAATACCTGGAGTTTCGGGAGCTACTATCCGATTTTTCGGGTAGCCGAAAATATAGCGGCGGGCCTGACGGGGTCGCAACCAGGGCCGGTCTTACCGGGAGGCGGTGGCCGCGTCGGTCGTCTGCGCGTCGCGGCTGAAGCGGTTGCGCAGCAGCGACACCGCCTTGGTGAGCAGGATCCCGACGACCAGAGAGGCGAGCACCCCGGGCAGCGGGTGTCCGTCGAACAGCGCGTAGACCTGGTAGTGGGTCAGGTAGGTGAACAACGACGCCTCGGCCAGCCATCCGGCGATCACCGTCACCCCGGCGGGACAACGGATCGCAGGCAGCCAGATCAGCAGGGTCAGACCTGCGAACACCAACACCGTCCGGTAGGTCTCGTCGAAGTAGCCGTAAAGGCCGATCGCGAGCACCGCGGTCACCAGCGCGCGCTGCCATCCCGCCGACGCTTTCGCCGCCGCCCAGCCGGCTGCGAAGAACCAGAAGGTCAACACCGTGAACCAGGCATCGTTGCCGAGCCCGAGGCCCAGCACGTCATAGCGCAGGGCCAGGCCGAGTGCCAGAAAGGCCATGGCGACCAGGAACGGGCGTCGACGCTCGACGCGGTCGGCTACCGGCCACCAGAACACCACGGCGAGTGCGACCAGAATCCACACCAACGCCTCGACGAACCACAGCCGACCGGCCGTCATGCTGTCGTCGGGGCCCAGAATCTTCTGCAGCAGAAGCAGATTCGTCGGGTGATAATCGTCGGTGAGCGCCAGCATCAGCGCGATCCACAGGATCGAGGGCACGGCGATCCAGGCGATCGTCGAACGCAGGTGACGGCTGCGGTCCCGGCGCGGCAGCGGGGTCAGACAGAAGCGGCCGAAGTTGTATCCGGCAACTCCGAGCAGCACGTGTGCACCGCCCCACACTTCGAACAGCTCGGCATGCGATCCGACGATCAGCACGATCGCCACGGCGCGCAGGGCGACGCTGGTCTCCATGGTCGAGGCCCACCACGACCGTCGACGGGTCGGCTGCGCGGTCGACTCCAGGTCGGCGATCGGTCGCCGGTGCCAGTCGGCCGGCAGATGGCCGAGCGCCCGCTCGAGCCGCACCGACAGCGCGACGTAGGACAGCGAGTTGCCGCCCAGGTCGACGAAACTGCGGTCGCCGGTGACGTCCCGAGGATCCAGGTGCAGCGCTTCGGCGAACAGGCCGCGTAGATCGGCCCCGTCCGTCGGCGCCGGCTCGCGGCGGGCGAGTTCGCGGACGGCCCGGTAATCGGGCTTGTTGGAGGCGGTGTGCGGCAGGGCGGCGACGCGTACCGCGGTCACCGCCGCCGGTGGCAGCCCGGCCGCATCGGCGGCCGCACGCGACACCTCCGGTTCCCCGGGCGCACCGGAGTAGGCGAGTGCGATCCGGTCTCCGTCACCGGTGCACATCGCGGTCACGCCCCGGCCGCGCAGCTGCGCTTCGAGTTGCTGCAGGTCGATGCGCAGCCCGAACATCTTGACGAAGCGGCTCGCGCGGCCGATCACCTCGTAGAGTCCGTCGGCGCCCTGCCTGGCGATGTCGCCGGTACGCAGTTCTGCCAGGGTGCTGCCGCGCGCCAGATCGGACCGGTCCCGCGCGTACCCCATCATGACGTTCGGGCCCTGGTAGACGAGTTCGCCGGCTCCGTCGTCCCAGCCTTCGACAGGGTCGATCCGGAATGACCCGCCGGGAATCGGCCGGCCGATCGCGTCCGGCCGCGACCGGGCGAGTTCCGGTGGCAGGTAAGCCATTCGGGCGGTCGCCTCGGTCGCGCCGTACATCACGAAGAAACGCCAGCCGGACCGTTCGCCGAGTTCGGCGTAGGCCCGCACCCGCTCGGGAGCCAACCGTCCACCGGCCTGGGTCAGGTAGCGCAGGTCGGGCAGATCCATGTCGGCGAAACCCACCCGGTCGAGCAGATCGAACGTGTAGGGCACACCGGCCAGGGAGGTACCACGGTGACGCCGGAACAGCTCCCAGAACTCGTCGTCGACCACCGACGTGTCGGTCAGGATCAGGCCCGCGCCGACGAGCAGGTGGCTGTGGATGACCGACAGCCCGTAGCAGTACGACATCGGCAGTGTCGTGGCGGCCCGGTCGGTGTCGCGCAGTTGCAGGTACTCGGCGATGGCGCGGGCGTTGGTGATCACGTTGTGCGCGGACAGCCGCACCAGTTTCGGTGAACCGGTGCTGCCCGAGGTGGAGAGCAGCAACACCAGATCGGGGTGCAGAGGGCGGGCGGATCCCGGGTCGGCCGAGCGGATCTCCCGGATACCGTCGCCGTCGATGACGACGTCCGGAGCGTAGGTGGCCGTGATCTCCGGATACGGCCGCCCGGCCGGCATCGGCAGCACGACGTGCCCGGCGGCCAGCGCACCCAGATAGTGCACCAGGGTGTGGAGGTCGTTATGGGTTTCCAGCAGCACCAGCCGCCGCACCCCGGCCAGTTGCGTGGCGACCGCAGCGGCGCGGGCAGCCAGATCCCGGTAGCTCAGCAGCTCGGTCCGGGTCGCCACCGCCAGACGCTCACCGTGGCGGGACAGCCCCTCGATCAGACCGTTCATCGAAAGACCACACCACTGCCCATCACGTCGATGTGCACCTTGGTGTCGACCGCAGGCGGGTCGATGCTGTGCTGGCGCACCGTGATCGGGGCGGTGTCGCCCCCCGGATCGATGGTGAGCAGCACGTCATGGCCGAGGAACTCGCTGGCGACGACGGTGCCGACGCCGGTCTGTCGCTCGCTGTCGGATGCCTCGGTGCCCATCAGCTGCTCCGGTCGCAACATCAGTGTCGCCGCACCGTCGGTGCCGGGCGGGTCGACGGGCACGCTGCCCAGGACGCAGTCGGCCACACCGGAACGCACGGTGCACGGCACGAACACGCACTCACCGAGGAACTCGGCGGTGAACCGGTCCACCGGGTGGCGGTACACCTCGCGGGGACTGCCGACCTGCGTGAAGCGCCCGTGTCGCATCACCGCGACCCGGTCGGCGATCGACATCGCCTCCTCCTGGTCGTGCGTCACGACCAGGGTCGTGACACCCGCCGAGGCCAGCAGCTGGGCGACGGCTTTGCGGGTGGATGCGCGCAGTCCCGCGTCCAGCGCGTTGAACGGCTCGTCGAGCAGCATCAACTTGGGGCTGCGGGCCAGCGCCCGCGCCAGCGCCACCCGCTGCTGCTGGCCGCCGGAGAGTTGGTGGGGACGCCGGGTGGCGAACGCCGGATCCAGCGCGACCGTCTCGAGCAGTTCGGCGACCCGCCGACGCGCGGCACCACCGCGACGCACTCCGGGCAGCCCGTACGCAATGTTCTGTCCGACGGTCAGATGGGGGAACAGCGCACCGTCCTGCGCCACGAAGCCGACTTCGCGCCGGTGGGCGGGGACGAACACCCCCGGACCGGACACCTGGGTGCCGTCGATGTCGACGCTGCCGGCGTCCGGGGTTTCGAACCCCGCGATCAACCGCAGCAACGTGGTTTTGCCGCACCCCGACGATCCGACGATCGCGGTCGTCTCGCCCCGGGGCAGTTCGAGATCGATGCCGTCGAGGACGACGGCCCCGCCGAACGATTTCGACAGACCCTGCACCGTCGCCGCGACGCTCATATCGATGCCGCCTTGGTGGATTGGCGGAACAACACCATGGTGACCGGCATGGCCAACAGCACCATCACCAGGGCATACGGCGCCGCCCCCGCATAGTTCAACTCGCTGGACAGCGACCAGAACCCCATCGCCAGCGTGCGTGTCCCGGTCGGGGCCAACAGCAACGTCGCGGTCAGTTCGGTGGCCACCGCGACGAACACCAGTGAGGCGCCGGCCGCCGCCGCGGGGGCGGTCAGGCGCAGCGTGACCCGCAGGAACGTCGCCCAGGGCGCCACGCCCAACGAACGGGAGGCCTCTTCGAGGCCGACGGGGACCTGCGCCAGGCCGGCCCGCACACTGACCAGCGCGCGGGGCAGGAACATCAGCACGTACGCGCAGACCACCACGACGACAGTCTGGTAGAGCGGGGGAGCCACCCGGATCGTCACCGTGACCAGGGCCAGCGCCGTGACGATGCCGGGCAGCGAACTCGTCACGTAGTTGGCGCCCTCCACCGTGCGGGCCAGGAAGCCTTCGCAGCGCACCGCCACCCAGGCGACCGGGAAGGCCAACACGGTCGTCACCACCGCCGCCACGGCGGCCAGGCCGATCGTCTGGGTCAACGACTGCCCGATCGAACCGAGGGTCCACACCTCGACCCCGCCGATCCACAACCAGCGCGCCAGCGTCCACAGCGGCACACCGAGAGCCAGCAGAGCCAACGCCACCAGCGCCACCAGCGCGGGGATCCGGTTGCGGCGCAAGCGCAGTGGGACCAGCGTTCGCGCAGCGCCGCCGCCCACCCGGGCCAGCCGCGCGTTGCCCCGCGCGCCGGCTTCGGCGACCAGCAGCACCAGGCAGCACAGCACCAGCACACCGGCGAGCATGCTGCCGGCCGGCCCGTCGAAGGTGGCCTGGAACTGCTGGAAGATCGCCGTGGTGAAGGTCTCGAAGCGCAGCATCACGAACGCCCCGTACTCGGCCAGCAGATGAAGCCCGATCAGCAACGCACCGCCGAGGATGGCCAACCGCAACTGCGGCACCACCACCCGCACGAAGACGCCGACCGAGTTGGAACCCAGCGCACGCGCCGACTCCTCGATGGTGGGGTCCAGCCGGCGCAGCGTCGCGGCGGCGGGGAGATAGATGAACGGGAAGTACGACAACGTCGTGACCAGGACGCCGGCCCCCAGCCCGTGCAGCGACGGGACGATGCCGAGCCACGCGTAACTGTTGACGAACGCCGGCACCGCCAACGGCGTCACGAACAGCGGGCGCCACAACGCCCGGCCCGGAACGTCGGTGCGCTCCACCAGCCATGCGGCCCCCACCCCGACCACGATGCACAGGGGCACGGTCAGCACCACCAGCGACACTGTGTTCACCAGCAACTCGCCGACCCGCGGGCGGACGATCAGGGCATAGGCCTGATCCCAGCCGGTGGTCGCGAACGCCCAGGCCACATAGCCCAACGGAATGAACGTGGCGGCCACCAGGACCGCGACGGTGGTAGAGATCAGCGGGCCGGGACGACCCGCCCCCGGCCGGGCCCCGGCCGGGGGACGCTGCGCTGCCGACTCGAGGTCGTGTGACGTGGCCGGAGCGACCACCTACAGCAAACCGTCCTGGGTCATCATGTCCGACACCGCCTGGGCATCGAGATCGGACGGGTTGACCGCCGGAGCCTGCAGGTCGGCCAGCGGCGGCAGCGCCGGATTGGCAGCCACGCCGCTGGCGACCGGGTATTCGAAGGAGGTGCCGGTGCGCAGCACATCCTGGCCGGCCTCACCGGTGACGAACTGCACGAACTGCTGAGCCTGGTCCTGCTTGTCGCTGGACGCCAGCACCCCGGCGCCGGAGATGCTGACGAACGCGCCCGGATCCTGGTTGCGGAAGTAGTGCAGCTGGGTGTTGCCGCTGATCTCCTTGGTTTCCGCCTGATCGCGGAACCAGTAGTAGTGGTAGATGATCCCGCCGGCCACCTCGCCACTGTTGACCGCTTTGAGCGTGGTGATGTTGTTGTCGTAGATCTTCGCGTTCGCCTTCATCCCCTCCAGCCACTGCTGGGTGACCTCGGGGCCTTCGAGCTCGAGCAGCGCGGCCACGATCGCCTGGAAGTCGGCCTTGGCCGGCGGCGCTCCCCACCGGCCCTGCCACTCGGGCTGCTGCAGGTCCAGCATCGAGGCAGGCAGCTGCTCAGGGGTGAGCATGTCGGTGTTGTAGGCGAACACCGTGGCGCGGGCGGCGACACCGGTCCACTTGTTGCTGGCCGGCCGGTACTGGGCCGGTACCTGCGCGACGACCTCGGGGCTGATGTCGGCGAAGAGGCCGGCCCGCTCGACGGCGGCCATGGCGGGGGAGTTCTCGGTGAGGAACACGTCTGCCGGCGAGGCGTCCCCCTCGGCCACCAGCTGGTTGCCCATCTCGGTGTCGCCGCCCTGCCGGTAGGTCACCGGGATGCCGGTCTCGGCGGTGAAGGCCTCGATCCACTCCTTGGTCAGCGACTCGTGCTGAGCGCTGTAGACCAGCAGTTCGTCGCTCTCGCCAGAGCTCGAGCAAGCAGCGGTGCCCAGTGCTGCGGTGAGGGCGACGACTGCGGCGATCCGACTCCAACCTGCGCGCATGCGGGGGCCTTCCTTTCCCGCGCCCTACTCAGACGCTTTAGCGAACCCTAGCCTAACCGGACACCGTACCCGAGGGACTAAGGTCCTCTTTACCTAGGTGTGGCTACCCTCAGCTCCCGCGGACGGCTAACCTGCCTTTCGACCCGAACAAGGAGGTTCCTTTGATGAGACGGCGTACTGCCCTTCCGATCTCGGCGCTGGCACTGGGCCTGGCGTTGGCCGGCTGCTCGAGCTCCGACACCGACACCGCCACCACCGAGACAGAGACCGCGACGCAGTCCAGCGCGGAGCCCTCGGCGGCACCGGACCCGCTGGTCACCCAGGCCGCGGAGGAGTACCAGGCCTACGCCGTCGACCAGAGCGACCAGTTGGTGACCGCCGTCAAGGTGCTGACCGATGCGGTACGGGCCGGTGACCTGCAGGCCGCCCAGGATGCCTACGCGCCGTCACGTGTTCCGTGGGAGCGCATCGAGCCGCTGGCCGGGCTCGTCGAAGAGATCGACGGACTGGTCGATGCCCGCGTCGACGACTTCGCCGGCGTCGACGACCCCGCCTTCACCGGCTGGCACCGGCTGGAGTACCTGCTGTTCGACCAGAACACGACCGACGGCGGCGCACAGTTCGCGGACCAGTTGGACGCGAACATCGCGACGCTGAACGAGCAGATGCCGACACTCGAGGTGGCACCCAGCGATGTCGCCGTGGGCGCGGCGGAGCTGATCGAAGAGGTCTCCGAGGGCAAGATCACCGGCGAGGAGAACCGCTACGCCAAGACCGACCTGTGGGACTTCAACGCCAACCTCGAGGGCTCGCAAGCCGCGATCGAGGACCTGACACCGGCGCTGCAGCAGGCCGATCCGGAGTTGCTTGAGCAGATCAACACCGGGTTCGCCGACGTCAACGCGACGCTCGAGCCGCTGCGCCGCGGCGACGGATGGGTGCTCTACTGCACCCCGAACGACCAGTACCCCTCGCCGCGCTGCCCCGAGGTGACCGTCGACCAGCAGACCATCGACACCCTCAAGGCCCAGCTGGCCGGGCTGTCGGAGAACGTGTCGGAGGTCGCCGGAGTGCTGAACCTGCAGTGAGCACGCAGTCGCCGCGATCCGGCATCAGCCGCCGCAATTTCGTCACCGGGGCGTTGGGCACCGGTGCGGCGGTCGGTGTCGGCGCGGCGCTGACCGGGTGTTCGGCGGAGGACGGCCCGTCCACCGCCGGCCCGCCGGCGCCGCGATATGTGCCGTTCGAGGGGCCGCACCAAGCGGGTATCACCGCCATCCCGGTCCCTGCGCAGGGCCTGATGGCCGCCTTCACCGTCATCGCCGACAGCAGAGAGAAACTGGCCGACACGCTCGCCGAGCTCACCGACGAAATCCGGGGCCTGATGTCGGGCCGGCCGCCCGAGCAGCGCGGGCCCGCCTATCCGCCGGTCGACTCGGGCATCCTCGGCGAGGAGCCGCCACCGGACGATCTGTCGGTCGTGGTCAGCGTCGGTGCATCGCTGTTCGACGGCCGGTTCGGTCTGGCCGACCGGCGCCCCGCCGAGCTGGTGCAGATGCCGTTTCTGGCCAACGACCGGCTCGACCCCAAGTTCTCCCATGGTGACCTGCTGCTCACCATGGAGGCCGGACACATCGACACGTTGCAGTTCGCACTGCGCCAACTGATGCGGCGCACCAGACGACACCTGGTGCTGCACTGGATGATCGACGGCTACGCCCGCGGCGCAGGCGTTGCCTCACACGCCGCCACCCCCCGAAACCTGTTGGGGTTCAAGGACGGCACAGCGAACCTGGCCAGCGACGACCAAGCCCTGATGGACCGCTACGTGTGGGTCGGTTCCGGCGACGGTGAACCGGACTGGGCAGTCGGCGGGTCCTACCAGGCGGTGCGGATCATCCGTATGTTCGTCGAATTCTGGGACCGCACGCGGCTGATCGAGCAGGAGCAGATCTTCGGCCGAGAGAAGATCAGTGGCGCACCGCTGGGGATGTCCGACGAGTTCGCCGACCCCGACTATGCCGAGGATCCTCGTGGAGAACGGATTCCGCTGAACGCCCACATCCGGTTGGCCAACCCGCGGACGCCGGAAACCGAGGACAGCCTCATCCTGCGGCGCGGCTTCTCCTACGCTCGCAGCTTCGACGGAGCGGGCCGCCTCGATCAGGGCCTGGCCTTCGTGTCCTATCAGCGCAGCCTCGAGCGCGGCTTCCTGGCGGTCCAGAACCGGCTCACCGGGGAACCGTTGGAGGAGTACATCATGCCGGTGGGCGGAGGGTTCTTCTTCGCGCTCCCCGGCGTGCAAGGCCCCGACGAATTCCTCGGCCAGGCCCTGGTCGGCGACCCCGGTCACGGCAGACGACACCGCCAGGGCTGACCGGAGTCCGCCCGAGCGGGCACCGGCTAGTCGGCCGCGGTCACTCTGCGCATGCTGGCCCGGCGCTCTTCGATCACCCGGCCGATCTCCTGCATCAGCAGCGGGCGGCGCAGCACCAGCGACTCCATGCTCTGGCGGTCGATCCACGCCACGGTCAACTCGTCGAGCGCACGGGCGTCGGCCTTGACCTGCTCTCTGGTCAGGGCGGTCTGCCCGAGGAAATCGCCGCGCTCGAGCGTGCGGATGCCCACCACCGCGCCACCTGAGCGGACCTCCAGACGAACCCGCCCGCTGACGACGAACATCATCCGCACGGGGACGGTCCCGCGTTCCTGAACGATCTCGCCGACGCCGTAGCGGACCACCCGGACGTGCTCGCGCACCAGCTCCTGATCGGTGCGGCTGAGGTGCAGACTGCGCCCCACCACCTGCAACGCGTCGTCGAACAGCAGCGGGGACGGAAAGTCGTCGGTGACGTCGTCGAGCGAGAGTTCCTCGCGCCGTGCGGCGTACCAGGCCCAGCGCAGAAACGTGGACCGGGCCGCGGCGTCCTCGGCCGGGGTGTGCAGCGGAACGGTGGTGGTGTACTCGCCGGTGGCACCGATGAGGGTCACCGGGTCGGCCCCGGCACGCAGCTGGGGAACCCGCTGCGCGAGGCCGGTCAGCATCCGGCACACCGCGTCGGGCGGATCGGCAGCCGAGAACTTCGTCGTGATGTCGATCGAGTGTTCGCCGCGCGGCAGGCTGCGGTTGATGAACAGTTCGGTGGCCAGCAGCGAGTTGGGCAACACGTATACACCGTTTCCGGAGTCCAGATGTGTTGCCCGCCAGTTCACTTCGACCACCCGGCCGCCATCGATCCATCGAGTGGCGACCCAGTCGCCGATCTCGAAGGGCTGCTCGAAGAGCACGAGCAACCCCGAGATGACCTGCCCCACGGAGTTCTGCAGCGTCAGGCCGAGCACGATCGAGCCGATGCCCAGCGCGGTGAACAGACCACCGACGTTGGCGCCCCAGATGAACGCGAAGATCAGCGCGACACCGACGGTGATCAGGACGAACCGGGCGACGTCGAGGAAGATCGACGGAACCCGCTTGCGCCAGCTGCCTTCCGGCGCACCCTGGAACACCGTCGCGTTGAGTCCGGACAGCAGCAGGACCAGGACGACGAAGCCGAGCACCGTGGCCACCACCCGCACGGTGGTGGCATCGGCGCGCACCTCCGTCGCCTTGAGTAGCAACAACAGCAGTGCCGCCAGCGGCAGCACATAGTTGCGCACCAGGCTCACCGGCCGGGCCAGGTAACTGTTGCGCCGCAACAGCGCGTTGTGCACCTCGGTGAGCACCACCAGCGAGATGGGCAGTGCCACCGCGATCGCGATGGCCCACCAGAACCACGGCGCGGAGAAGATCTCGGTCATCGCCGGTCACCGGAGAGGCGCCACAGGCGTTCGACGCGATCGTTGGCGACGACCTCGCCGTCGGCGGTGAAGTCGCGGAGATCCCGCATTGCCTCGTACACCGGGCGGGTCACGTAGACCCCGGCCGTCGCCGGGCTCTTGTGCGCCTGGTAGGCGAGGTTGACCGCCGAACCCCAGATGTCGTAGACGAGGTTCGACTGTCCGAGCAGGCCGCTGGTCACGATGCCGGTGTTGATCCCGGCCCGCAGGCTGAGCCGGTGTCCCGTCTCGCCGTTGAACCGGTCGATGATGTGCTGCATCTCCACGGCCAGGTCGACCGTCCGGCGCGCGCTGTCGAGCCGGGGCACCGTCAGGCCGCAGCTGGCCAGGTATCCGTCGTGCAGCGTGCGCACCCGCTCGACACCCAGATTGTCTGCCGCGGCGTCGAACTGGCGAACCAGTCGGTTGACCACGCCCAGCGATTCCTGCGCGGTCAGCTGCTCGGCGAGGTCGTCGAGTCCGTCGACGTTGGCGAACAGCACCGTCACATCCTGGTGCTCCTCGGCGATGTTCTCCTCCCCGTCGCGGTAACGCTCCAGTACCGGTTCGGGCATGAGCGACAACAGCAGCCGGTGGTTCTCGGCGCGTTGCTCGGTGAGCTGTCGCTCCTTAGTCTGCAGATTGCTGCTCATCTGGTTGAACGCCCGGGTCAGATCGCCGAACTCGTCGCGCGAGGTGACCGGCAGCTCGACATCGAAGTCCCCGGCACCGATCTGCTCGGCCCCGGTTTCCAGCCTGCGGATCGGCCGAACGAACACCCTGGCCAACAGCAGCGCGGCGATGCACACCACCAGGACGATCGCCACGGTGGACAGCACCAGGGTGCGGGTGAACGTGGCGACGGGGGCGAACGCCTCGGCGACGTCGATCTTGGCGACGAGCACCCAGTTCAACCCCGCGGTCTGCACCGGTGAGTACGCCTGCAGCGTTCGGCGGCCCTCGTAGTCCTCGGTGATCAGCGTTCCGGTCGCCCCCTGCAGGGCCTGTCCGACCGCATCGGTGTCGACGGGCTGCACGAGAATGGTGCTGCCCTGGCGGATCGCCTCGTCGGCCACTTCGACGGGCGTGCCGGCGGCCACCACGTCGCTGCGGTAGGCGTCGGGGTCCTCCAGGAACAGCCGTGACTCCGAGCGCATCAGCAGGTCGGGCCCGACCAGGATCGTCTCTCCGGTTTTGCCGAGCCCGGCACCCTGCCAGTCGCCGTTGAACGTGAGACCGCGGTTGAGGTTGTCCACCGGCAGCGCGAGCGCCATGACGCCCTGCACGTTGCCGGCCGGACCGATCGGCGACACCATCCAGGCGGTGGGGATTCCCGACGGTTGATAGGTGTCGAAGTCACGGACGACGACCTCGTCGAGCGAGTTGGAGTTCATCGCCTCCTTGAACGCCTCGGCGAGGTTGCTGCCGCGGTAGGGCCCGTACTGGATGTTGGTTCCCAGGTCGATGCCCTTGCCGACGCTGTAGACGACGTTGCCGCGGGCATCGATCAACAGCGCGTCGGCGGAGTGCTGCCGCTTGATCACCTGGCGGAAGAACTCGTTGTACTGCGCGTTCGTCGCCGACCAGGCGCTGCCGTCCCCGGGATCGTCGAGCTCGATACGGTCCTCGGGGGTGTCGGCGGCCAGCGTGTACGTGGTCTGCAGGTAGCGCTGCGAGTTGCCGCGGGGCAGCAGAGCCTGGACCCGGGCCTGAGCGGCGTCGCGGTCGGCGTCGGCGTCGGTCTCACCGTAGTTGCGCTGGTAGAACTCGACGAGGGCCTGCTGCCGCTCGGGCGGCACCTCGGCGTCGCGGAGCTCGTCGTATCCGGCGGTGAACGCGGCGATCGCCTGCTCGGCGGTGCTGCCGCGGGTGTAGACGACCATCGAGCTGGTCAGGTCGCGCATCGCTTTTTCCAGCATGCGGGCCTGGGCGCTGCGAATGAGGGTGAGCTGTTCGAACACCGATTCACGCAGCGATTCGCGGCCGGACTGGAAGCCGATCGCGCCCACCACGGCCACCGACAGCACGCTGGTCAGCAGCAGCATCAGCAAAAGCTTCGACTGGATGCTGATCCGCGAGAAACGCCGTGGGGTCTCCGGCACGCTTGCCCTTCCGTCGCTGGCGAAACTCGGGTGCTCACACCTGTCGGGACGGCAGCGTCGCGGTCTGCTTCCGCAAGCGGCGCGGGCCAGCCTACCCTGCCGGCTGTTCGCTCGGGCCCGGCTGGTGGCGGTCGACTGTTTTCAGGCAAGTCGCCGATTCACAGCCGTGAGGACAGATGTTCCGCGTATTTTTACGCCCGCGGCAACTTTGCCGCGGCGGTGTCAGTCAGGCGGCCCCGAGGAGATGTCCCATGAACCATGCCAAGTACATCGGACGGGTGGGAGGGCTCGCGGTCGCACTGGGCGTCGGGCTCGCCGTGGCCAGCGCGCCGGGGATCGCCGCGGCCGACACCGCCGACTCGTCGAGGGACTCCTCGAACACGAGTCAGGCCGGCGACTCCGGCGGTGCCGCGTCGTCGGAGGCCGGCGGCGCCGCGTCGTCGGACCGCACGGACGATGCGACGACACAGCAGGAGGAGTCGGCCGCCTCGGATAACGGGGGACAGGACTCCGGCCTCGGCGCCGATGACGATGCGGATTCGGACGGCGACTCCGACCTCGGGGACGATCTCGCCGACGAGCTTGCCGACGACCTCGACGAGGCAGAGGAGGGCGCAGCCGACGTCGGGGAGGGTACCGACCTCGCCGATCCGCAGGTCACCGATGCCGG
>Ga0310345_10002776_pt1 | contig 17272 bp, 13 predicted proteins | sample HC15DNA20500_MG_FD_204667 | JGI IMG/M metagenome (GOLD analysis project Ga0310345, IMG submission 204667) | Marine microbial communities from station ALOHA, North Pacific Subtropical Gyre - HC15-DNA-20-500_MG | ecosystem: Environmental > Aquatic > Marine > Oceanic | place: Pacific Ocean: North... | reverse complement strand
CTTCTCATCAGCCCACGCGGCAACAGGAGCGGCAGATGCGACGATTCAAATCGGCAGGTCAGGCTCAACGATTCCTTTCTGTCCACGGTCCTGTTCAGAATCTATTCCGGGTGGGGAGGAACTATCTCAAGGCAATTCATCATCGCCTGCTTCGCGACAAAGCTTTTGCCTATTGGAGGGAGGCGACGTGCGTCCGCTGAGGAGGAGCAAGGCTGGGGTGTATTCCGGCTCCGAATCGCTCGGCGAACATTAACTTGACAGCACCTTTTGAAGCTATGAGCGGGCCCGTTTATACGCCAACTATAGCCGGTCCAGGGCTGGGCAAAAGGCCACCCATCGAGTATCTTTCAGGTAGAATCCCCGCTGGCCCTATGTGCTAAGCAGGGCCCGGTATTGTGCCCGCCCGGTGCTGATCGTCATTGATCAATCGGTGGTGGGGTATCGGCGGTACCGGAGGCAACACGAACAGCATGGCCACGGTCCAGCCGAACAGTGGCTAAGCGCCTTTGGGGTATACCCTCGCTAAGCAAATCGAGAGGAAACGATGAGCGGATTCGCAGACACCGATGACTGACCCAGAGCGACCTTTGTCCGAGCTGCCGGACGGAGATGTCCACACGTCTTCCATATGGGGGCTCGATCCGGACTGGACCCTCCTCTTTTTTGGCTGGCTCATTGCTTCCGCATCGACCCTGGGCAGTCTGTTCTTCAGCTATGTCATGGAGTTCGCTCCATGTGTTCTGTGTTGGTACCAGCGGATATGTCTGTTCCCGCTGGTCATCATCCTCGCGCGTGGACTCTTTCCGCTCGATCGGCATGTCGTCAAATACGCCTTGCCATTGACGGCCGCTGGCTGGCTACTGGCTGCGTACCACTGCCTGCTCTATGCGAAGTGGGTTCCGGCCAGCATGCAGCCCTGCGGCAAGGGTGTATCATGCACTGAGGAGTACCTGGAACTGTTCGGTTTCCTGTCGATCCCGTTCCTTTCGCTGATCTCGTTCACCGCGCTGATGTCCATCTTGATCGCCCTGAAGAGGAGAAGTCCCGAATGAAGCGCATCCTGTTCGCCGCAACATGCCTTGTCCTGATCGCGGGTTTCTTTCTTGGCGCCTCGTACTACAAGACATGGCGGGCAGCAGAACTCGGCTTCATGGCTCAGGAGCACGCCTCGACATTCGTTCGGCCTCATTCGCCCACGCTCGGGAGCGACGATGCCAAGGTCTACATCGTCAAATTCACAGATCCCGCGTGCGAGACTTGTGCGTCTTTCTCGCCGTTCGTCAAGCAGGCTATGGATGCCTCTCCGGGCCAGATCAAATTCGTCATCCGCTATGCCCCCTTCCACGAGGGGGCCGACGAGGTCGTCCGCATCCTGGAAGCGGCGAAGAGGCAGGGGAAATTCTGGGAAACCTTGGAGTTGCTCTATCGGCGACAGGCCACCTGGACTCGGCACCACCGTGTGCTGCTTGGCGAGGTCTGGCCGTTGCTGCCCGAGGTGGGCCTCGACGTCGAGCGCGTGAAAGTGGATATGAGGGATCCGCGCATCGCAGCCGTTCTCGAGCAGGATCTGGCCGACGCCGAGGCGCTGGGCGTGCGCAAGACGCCAGGCTTCTTCGTCAACGGGAAACCGCTCGAGCCCTTCGGGCCCCGGCCCCTGGCAGAACTGATCAAGGCTGAAATCCGGGAGCAGTATCCCGAATGAACATTGGGTATATTCCAATGCCCAAAAGGTACTAGCGACCGTAGGGCCCGAATTTGCAAAAGAATGGTTTCATCACGGGGACCAATTTTATTGCATTGATCGTCGCCCAAGGGGGCCCGAACCGGCGCAGCCGGTTTGTCCGGAGCGAAACGGCGGCGGGCACTTGATGATAGATGAAGTGGGTAAATCGTCCTTTTCCATTTTCCCGTGAATAGGAGTTTCCTTTTAGATGGAGTCCTAGGAAAAGGGATGAAGTGACCGAAAAGGGGCTGAAATGAGGTGGATGGGGAGCCTGTTGTGGCAGCTGCCGGAGGTCGAGGTGTTGGAGGATGTCTTCCAGAGGCTCAACAAGCGGGTTGACGAGGGGTGATTCGTTCGCACCACGTCATCGCAGCGACGCTGGTCGTGTGCTTCAAACTGCCATGCCTGTCCCTGTTCCCAGAAAAGGCACAGCACTTTTTCAGCCACAAGCTTTTCGTGATCGCGTGACCGCTGGGTCTGCGTCGAATGACTGCTTTGGGCTCCGGTAGCGGTCGTTCGTTTGGACATTTCACGGGAGAGTTCGAACGTCCCCTTTTAGGCGAAAGCGGTCTGTCAGAGGCGATCTACTCTGACACCGTTTTCGCGGTCAAATCTATGCTATCAACCGCCGGTCGATTTGATTGCAATCGACCGGCTGCTTCCGCCTAAAAGCGGTCATTCAGATTTTCCAGGGAAGCGTCGAATGAACTTGATTTCGGGGGAGCACTATACGACCTCGGTCTGAGACCCGGCCTTCAGGTCAGATATACGGCCGGCCCGTTCCTCAGGCGAGAGGAGCTCCGACCGGTTCGTCTGCAGTTGGAGCTGCCAAAACCTGAGCTGCTTTTCGTAGAGCATCGAATCCGATCTACGATTGTTGTTTTTGGGGGGACGCAGGTAGTTGATTCGGCACAGGCTCAGGAGCGGCTGGCGCAGGCCGAACAATGATTCTCACAGCGGTTCAGTTTCGAGACGGTGCAGAACCTTGGTAGGCGATACTCGGCTAAAGACCGTGACATAATTAGAAAGATGCCCTCAGTCATTCTGAATTACTGTCATGATACCTTCATTAGAGTCACATACTGGTGGAAGGGGCCACATTGCATCCAATGAATAAACCCCTCCCGCTGCACATCCAGTTTCCTGTCAGCCCCTCGCCAAAACAAGTTTTGGCTCCGGCTGGAAGAAACAGCTTTCAGCGCCCATCAACGATATGCAGAAGCTGTTTCTTGAGAGTAGACCTTCACCGGAGGATGCCACCCATGTTGCGACTCGCCTTCGCCCTCTACGCCTGTCCTTTTCCAGCTGAATTGGCTCCTGCCACGGCCTATATTGGATAGATTGTTCCCTGCCAACCGCAGCTTGCGATGGAGAAACTATGGCAAAAGAGAAAAGGGGAGAGCCAGGCGCCTCGGATTTCTCCAGGCGTGATTTCCTCCGAGGAGGAACGGCCGGAGCCCTGACGGCGGGACTGCTCCCGTCCCTGGGAACCGAGGTTGAAGGCTCGTCCCACGGAAAGGTGCTGGGCACGCCGCTTCTTGCCGCTCCGGTTGAGATTCAACCGCAGGACTATTGGACGCTCAACCTGTCTTGCCAGGTCGAGTTGGCTGTCGAGGGGCCGCTTGTGGCGCGGACGACCGTCACTCAGCCGCTGGGCTATTCGCAAGTCCTAGAAGCCAAAGCCAGCTTCGAAAAAGGCACCGCCCGCTGGCAGCTCGTCTATCCGTTGGTGGATGAAGGCCGCTTCGACGTCCAGCCTGGAACCTGGAATGGCTTTTGGAACATGGGAGAGTACCGCTTCACGACCGAGCTGCGGAGCGGCGCAGGGGTCGTGCAAACGGCCGAAGGCACGTTCGATCCCATGAGCGTCTGCCTGCGGGACGCTTACGGGCCGATCGTCGGCACGTACCCGCAACAGTTCATCGAATGCTCGCCGGATCGTCCAGCCTACATCGACAGTGACCGCATGAGTTTTACGATCCGCACACTGCCGCTCCGCGTCGCTGAGTGCCGTGCCATCGTTGATGTGGTCCGGCCTAATCAGGAGGAGCCACTCGCCGGCCCGTGGGCGTTCGACCTGAACGGCACGATCCAGCGGCAGGCGTTTGACACCTCAGGCTGGCCCCGCGGCGAATACTGGATCCGCATCCGCCTGCTGCGGAACGGACAGCCGGCCGGGCCCTACGTGGTCCGCAAGGTGTGGAAAGAGATGCTGCCGCCGGAGACGGCCTCGCAGGAACCTTGGCGGATCGGATCGCGCCCCCAGCTCCTGGCCGGACCGCTCGGCTTTTCATCAGTGCAAGGCATCCGCTTTGAGGTCGATCCGCTGGACAAGCGCCCCGATGCGCCGCTGGTGGTGATGGACAAGCCTTGGGAGTCGGAACTGTTGGAATTTAATTCGCTGCGGTTCGATCAAGAGCGTCGGGAATACGTGTTGGAGTATGGGGTCGGCCTGCGTGGCGATGTAGCGCGAAAACAGGAATTCGCCCGCTTGCCATCCACGATCGCCGTGGCCCGCTCCCCAGATGGGATCGCCTGGCACAAGCCTGAGCTGGGCCTGCTCGACATGCAGGGCTCACGGGCCAACAACCTGCTACCCAAAGAACAAGTGCACGTTCCCACTGGCAAACCGGGCGCAACGCTGCCGCCCGATCACAATCTGGAGCGGGCCCGCTTTCGCCCCTATGATTCCGCTCAGGACGGCCCGGTCAACCTGCAGAAGGTGTTTGTCACGGCCGTCAAAAAGTCCTTCGTGGAGAGTTGCCGTCACGCGAGCGCGCAGGCGTATCGCGTCGGCTCCTGGCCGATGGAGCGCCGCGGCGACGAGTACTTGGTGCTCACGTCCAGCGCCCTGTTGTTCCTTGGGGTGGGTATGGACCTGTACCACACCACCGAAGCGATCCGCATGCACGTCGAAGACAAGTCCACCGGCATCCTGTACTACTTTTTCCGCCCGGGCGCGCCGGCCTATGCTCCGCATGATGCCATTTACGACAACATGCACATGACCCGCCGCTGCCTGGGCGTGATGTGGACGAGCGACGGCATGCATTGGGAGCGCAGGTTGATCGCCGTGCCGGACGACCAGGATCCGCCGGGTGCGCAACTGTATATGATCTCGCTGTTCGCCGAGGCGCAGGAATCTGTCAGCGGGCGGCCGGCTCTGGCCTGGGAAGGCCACAGGTTCAACGTCGCCATTGATGGCGGGCAGGTGTACTTGGGGGCGACGTGGGTGTTCGACGCCAAGGCCGGGCGAATCTGGTCTGAAGCCTTGTGGACCCGCGATCTAATCCACTGGCAGCGGTTCGCCGCCCGCCGCAAGCTGATCGAGAACGGGCAGCCGGGCAGCTACAACTACGGCATGGTCTTGGTTCGCGAGATATATCACCAGTTCGGCGACGAATGGTGGTTTCCGTATGTCGCTGCCAACACCGTCCATCATGATTACACCGGCCTGGGTAAGACCCTCACGCTGGCCCAATTGCAAACCAAGTATCCAAGCCGTGCCGAGGTGCCAGGGTTCACGAACTGGGAGGAGTATTGGGAGCACTGCAAGTCAACGCGCCATCTCCCGGCGGTGGCCCGAGCGCCGCGGGGGCGGGTGTGCTACGCCGAGGCGATCGCCGAGCGCGGCGAGCTGACCACAGTGCCCGTGCGGCTCGAAGGGCGGGCGCTGAAACTCAACGCGGCCGTGGCCGAGGGAGGCAGCCTGCGCGTCGAGGTGCTCGATCAGGCCGGAAAGCCGATCGCCGGTTTCGACCGCCAGGCCTGTCTTCCCATCGTGGGAGATGCACTCGCGCACAAAGTGATGTGGAAGGGGGATGATGCGGGACAGTTCGAGGGGCAGACCGTCAGGCTGCGATTCCTCATCGAGAAGGCGAAGCTGTACAGCTTCGCTGTCGAGTGAGAGCCGCGGCGAACTTTGGGAGGAGCGCATTCATCATCCGTTCGTCTTGCAGCGCCTGTTTGTGGGCTATCGTCTGGATTCTCCGAGCTTCGACCGCGACCGCCGCAGACTATAAAGTCACGGGAAAACCCCTCCCGCTGCAAATCCAGCTTCCTATCAGCCGGTGCGAGAAACCGGGTGGACTCCCGCGCCAGCCACGGCATAACGAGCGTGCTATCAAACCCTCCGTGCACAACCCGCGACCCAACGATGCGGGCGTACTGCCGTGGAGAAAGGTGGGACGACTGATGTAGCCGACTCGGGAACAGATGATCTGATGAACAGAGATTTGCGCACCGAATCCAGTCCGATACTGCTTGGCGGGTTTGCTCAGTGATCTCGAACTGAACAGATTGTCTCGTCTTCTGTTGCATCACGGTAGCGCGGGATGCCACCTGGTTGCCTTGCCAGACATCAGATACTCTCAGTTTGAGAAGATCGCAGGCTCGAAGCTTGCTGTCTATGGCGAGATTGAACCGTGCCAAGTCGCGATGTTTCCCATCGATTTCTAGGTGAATGCGTATCGCCCAAATCTCCTTGAGCTTCAGCGGAGGCTTCTGACCGACCAGTTTGCCTTTGTTCCAGGGTGCTTTCTTGGGTGTGTGTTGAAACAACGAATACATGCTTAACTCCTTTCTTCTGAATGGACGTCAGATCATGCATCCTCTGTGGCTGAATTAGGTTGGAGGTTTTGTCAACTTGAGCGGGGTTCGGCGACAATGCGCGGATGCCAGCCTAAGTTGACAGAAGCTAGCGAAGGACATAAAAGATATCGAAGTTGTTGATGTATCGATTCGTACCGGCCATTTTCGCGATCGGCTATGTCTCTTTTGCGGCTCTCGCCGCCGAGCCCGTGGATATCGGCTCGCACCGCGAGCTGTTCGTCGACGATTACGTCATCGCCACGATCGAAGGCGCCGCCCGGCTCGAGCTGCAGCAGCCGGAGCCGCAGGAGGTGGTCCTGGTCACCGACAAGCCGTGGGAGGGGAACACTTGTGCCTACTACACGGTATTCCGTGACACAGATTCTTCCGGCAACGAAGTTTTCCGCATGTATTACCGCGGCTCAAGCCGCGACCCTGAAATCCGCGGTCATGCGCACCGCCAAGTGACCTGTTACGCCGAAAGCAGGGACGGTGTCCACTGGACCAGGCCGAACCTGGGGCTGTTCGAATACGAGGGCTCCAAGGAGAACAACATCGTGTGGGACGGCGCCGGCACCGGCAGCTTTACCCCCTTCAAGGACACCAACCCGAACTGCCCGCCCGAGGCCCGCTACAAGGCACTGGCACAGGTCCACAGGACCGGCACGCCCTACCTTGCGGTGCAAGAAGAAATGACCGTCTTCGCCTACAAGTCGCCCGACGGCATCCGGTGGACGATCAGTGACGGCCCGCTGATCACCAAGGGGGACTTCGATTCGCAGAACCTGGCCTTCTGGGACCCGTACGCCGGACTGTACCGCGAATACCACCGCATCCGCTTTTTTCGAGATCCAGGCGGAGAGCTTATCTTAGGAGGCATACGCGCTCGTCCGGGATTCCGGTCCATCATGACCGGCACGTCGAGTGACTTCTTGAACTGGACGAGTTGGACCGAGCCGGAGCTGCTCGAATTCGACGACGACATCGGCCCGCAGCAACTGTACACCAACGCGGTGATGTCGTACCCCCGCGCGCCGCAGATCCTGATCGGTTTCCCCACCCGCCTGCTTCCAGAACAGGGAGACCGTGTGGAGCCGATCCTCATGTCCAGCCGCGACGGCCGCATTTTCCGGCGGTGGGCCGAGCCAGTGATTCCCGAGGACGCGCCGGAGGGCCGGGCCGGCAACCGCAGTAACTACATGGCCTGGGGTCTGCTGCCCACCCCGGGCAACGAGCGCGAGTACTCGGTTTACGCCTCCGAAAACTACCTCTCCAGCACCCCCACACGGCTGCGGCGTTTCACGTACCGCGTCGACGGCTTCGTGGCGCTGCGCGGCGGCGAGCAGGGGGGACAGCTGACGACGAAACCATTGAACGTGGCCAGCGGGCAGCTGGAGATCAACTACCTGGCCCGCCCGCCCGGCCACGTGCGCGTGGAGATCCAGGACGCAGACGGCCGGCCGCTGGCCAATTTTTCGGCCGCGGACTGCGACCCGCTGGAAGGTGACGAGATCGCGCAATTGGTCTCCTGGCAGGGAGAGAAGCACGGTCCTTTCACCGAAAGGCCTCTTCGGGTCCGGTTCGAGGTCGAAGACGCCGTTGTCTATTCGTTCCGGTTCAAGTGACGGTGCGCAACGTGGAGCTCGAAAAGGGACCGTGGGTCTTAGTGGAGTTTGAGAGTCGGTTCAGGATAGTGCTGGACTGTCGGGCGAGGGTGGAAAGAGGGAGGGACAAAGAACGTTCAGTGTCGTGATTCGTCAGCACCCGATCCTACATCCAGCCTCCGATTTGATCGAAATCGAACGACCGGTTCCGCCTACAAGCAAGCCACTCAGATTTTCCCTGGAAACGTCGAATGAACTACCGCAATCGGGCCAAGAGCAGTCATTCCGCGCAGACCAGGCGGTCATGCGACCACGAAGAGCTTGTGGCTATAGCCAGAGGTCCTCTGCCCGTTGAGTGGCATTGCGGCGAACTCTTTCCGAGAGTCGGTTTCATCGTGACCAATAGCGCACGAGCCCAAGGGGTGGTTCACTTTTGCAACGGTCGCGGCAGGGCCGATGTCGTGGTAGTCGGCCAGCAGATCGTCTCCTCGTGCCCACTCGCAGCGTTGCATGGTCGTCGCTTCCCTGATTTAATAATATAGAAGACTACAATCGACCTGGAGGTGTCTCGTGAATAGAAGAAGCTTTCTCAAGAGAGGACTGACGACAGGCGCGACCTTGGGATCGGCCGCCGCCGTCGTTACCGGACCGTCTGCCCGGGGATCGGCCAACAACAAGGTGACGGTTGCGATGATGGGTGTTCGTGGCCGTGGCCGGAAGTTGACTCAGTATTTTGCCGAGATGCCCGATGTGAACATGCCCTACATCTGCGACGTGGATCAGAACGTCGTGGAGCCGGCGATGAAGATTGCCGAGGAGCTCCAGGGCAGGAGGCCGAAGCTGATCGAGGACATCCGGACGGTCTTGGACGATCCGTCGGTAGATGCCATCATCAACGCGACTCCTCTTCATTGGCATGCGCCGGGGACGATCTGGGCCTGCCAGGCTGGCAAAGATGTCTACGTGGAGAAGCCCATCTCTCACAACGTCCGTGAGGGGCGTCTCATGGTGGAGGCCGCCCGAAAATATGACCGGGTGGTCCAGGTGGGGACTCAGGCCCGGAGCCGGCCCAACACCCGCGAGTTCGTGGAAATGGCCCAATCCGGGATCATTGGCGACATCCTCATGGTGAAGGTCTGGAATACCCAAATGAGGCGGAACATAGGGCACAAGGAGGATGAGCCCGTTCCTGCCGGCATCAACTACGATCTCTGGACGGGACCGATTCCCATGCTTCCCTTCAACCGGAATCACTATAACGGTACAGTCCACTGGCACTGGCACTATGGTGCCGGGGACCTGGGCAACGATGGCGTGCACTGGATGGATCAGGCCCGCTGGGTACTGAACGAAGGTCTGCCCAACGAGGTCAGCGGAATGGGACGCAAACTCTACTTCGACGACGATCAGCAGACACCCGATACCCAGAACATCACGTACAACTACAAGGACAAGGTCCTTCAGTACGAGATGCGATTGTGGAACACCTACAAGATGAATGACGGACAGAACGGCATGGAGGTCTACGGGACCGAGGGCAAGCTAGTGGCCAATTACTTCGATCGTCTGAGCCGCTACGGCTTCCGGATGTACGACTCGAAAAACAGGTTGGTGCACAAGGAGCTGACGCCAGACAGTTCGGGCCGGCATCACTATGTCAACTTTATCGACTGTGTCCGAACCCGCAATACGCCCAACTGCGACGTCGAGGTGGGTCACCTTTCCACGTCTCTCTGCCACCTGGGGAACCTGGTGTCGCGCACCGGAAGGAGCATCCGCTTCGATCCCAAGACGGAGACGATTCTGGACGATCCGGAGAGCAGCCGCTACCTGACCCGGGAGTACCGGGATCACTGGTCGGCAAAACCGTTCGTTTAGAAGGGACTCGAACAGTGGGTAGGTCCAGGCAAGGTTCGCGGAAAGCCTAGCGAAACTGAAACGAGTAGAGCTTGGCGTTCTGAAACAGGAATCGAATCCGGATCGCCTGACCCTCCAGTTTGCCCACCTGGCTCCTTCCCCCCCAGCTCACCCGGTGGGTCCCGCTCTTCTCCAGCGGGTCCGCCTGTCCGGCGGTGAAACCGGCCAGGGGCACGTGCTGCCCGTCCAGAAGCTCCACCCGGACCTCCGTCTCCTCCGCCACTCCCGCCGATCCCTTCTCGGAGGCCTGGAACGTCACCTGCAGAGCATCCCCCTGGAAGGAGAAGGCCCGGGTCACCAGCTCGCCCTGGCGCAAGGGGTGTCCCTCGACCGGATAGGAGGGCAAATACCCCTTAGAAAGGAGGTCATTTTGACCAAACTTTTGAGGGGGGCGCGCTTCGTCGTCTAGTAGGGACCGCTAAGCCTCTCCGCGACTAAGACCGTCATCAGGAGGCGGGGAGGAGCGTGGCCAGCTAGGACTCGGAGGTGGGACAGCTGTTTCGGGAAGCAGTCTCGACCGGAGCAGGTTATGGACGGTCGGTTCCGGGGCCTCCGCCGGGAAGGACGCCCGGTCATCCCCCCCTGTAGAACTCGACGGCCTGGGGAGGAAGCGGCGTCCTGCCCAGGATCAAATCGCACGCCTTCTCTGCCATCATCATGACCGGTGCGTAGATGTTGGCGTTGGTGATGTAAGGCATGGCGGAGGCGTCGACTACTCGCAGTCCCGCCAGTCCCCGGACCCGCATCGTCTCCGGGTCAAGGACCGAGGTGGGATCGCAGCCCATCCTGCAGGTGCCGCAGGGATGGAGCGCGGTTTCTGCGTCGCTGGCCACCCAGTCCAGAATCTCTTGGGGAATCCGCACACCAGGGCCCGGGGACAGTTCGCCGCCGTTGAAGGGATCGAAGGCGGGTTGATTCAGTATTCCCCTTGCAATCTGGATCGCCTCCACCCACTCGCTCCGGTCTCGGGGGGTCGAGAGATAATTGAATCTGAGGCTCGGATGCACCCTCGGGTCTGTCGACCTGATCCTCAGGGAGCCGCGGGCATCCGAATACACAGGGCCGACATGGACCTGATACCCGTGCCCCCTGCGCGGCACTGAGCCGTCGTAGCGGACTGCCAGGGGGAGGAAGTGGAACATGAGATTCGGATACCGGACCCCCTGGTTGCTGCGTACGAACCCTCCGGCTTCGAAGTGATTGGTGGCACCGGGTCCGGATCGAGAGAGCAACCACCGGAGCGCGAGCCACGGCTTGCGGTACGAGTGGAGGCAGGGGTTCATGGAGACATCCTGCTTGCAGCCGTACTGGACATAGACCTCCAGGTGATCCTGGAGGTTCGCCCCCACCCCAGGCAGGTCCGCCTTGACGGCGATACCCAGCCGTTCCAGAAACCGGGCCTCTCCGATGCCGGACAGCTGCAGGAGCTGAGGTGAACCGATCGCACCAGCACACAGGATCACCTCGGCGCCGTGGTAGTCCCTGCCCTCGCAGCGAACCCCGACCGCCTTCCCTCGCTCGATGAGGATCTTGGAGGTCAATACCCGGGTCCTGATCTTCAAGTTGTCCCGCTGGAGGATGGGGTGCAGATAAGCACGGGCCGCGCTCCAGCGGCGACCCCGGCTGATGTTGCGGTCAAACCGGGAAAAGCCCTCCTGCCGATAGCCATTCACGTCATCTGTCAGGGAGTAGCCTGCCTGTTGAACCGCGTCCAGAAACGCGCAAAACAGGGGATTCTCGGCTGGCCCTCGCTCCAGTATCAGTGGTCCTCCAATCCCCCGGTAGACGTCTTCGCCCGAGAGGCAATCCTCCATCCGCTTGAAATAGGGCAGGCAGCGGGCATAATCCCAGCCCTCCATACCTGGATCGCGTGCCCAGCGTTCGAAGTCCAGGGGATTGCCGCGCTGGAAGATCATCCCGTTGATGCTGCTGGAGCCACCCAGGAGCTTGCCTCGGGCATGGAAGATCCGCCGGCCCTTCATGTGAGGTTCGGGTTCCGACTGGTAGCACCAGTCATACCTCTTGTTCCCAATTGGAACCATCAGCGCCGCCGGCATGTGAATGAAAGGGTCCCAGATATGGTCGGGCCGGCCCGCTTCCAGCACCAGGACGCTGCAGGATCGATCCTCGCTCAGCCGATTCGCCAGGACGCAGCCGGCCGAACCTCCACCCACGATGATGAAGTCAAACTGCATCGCACCCCTCCGGCCGAATCGAAAGGATCTCCCGGGTGATCAGAGGGCGAGCCGGAGCCAGCTTCTGGGTCCATCTCGAGACCAGGACGATGGTGATCAGACCAGAGAGCATCGCGAAGCTGCGGAACGGGAAGTTGAGCGTTCCATCGGCGTCCCGCAGGGGATAGGGAATCGAAGTGGGCAGGCCCAGAGCCGCTTCACCCGCTCCGAGCCGAAGAGCTGCCGCCACGACAAAGCCGGCCAGACTGCCTGGTGCGTTGGCCTTCCTGTCGAAGAGAGCGGTGACGAGTTGAGGGAAGAGGACGCAGTAGACGAGGTCACTGCAGAGAAACCACAGGGTGTAGACGCTCTGGACTCGGAGCGCCAGGAAAGTCGCCGCGATCCCCACGATCCAGATCAATCGCCGGACGATCCGGTCGAGACCCGCGGGGTGGTCCCCCCTGGAGAACAGCGGACGATAGATGTTCCAGACGCCCATCGAGGACGCCGAGAGGATAGAGGAGTCGACGCTGCTCATCACGGCGGCCGCCAGCGCCCCCAGACCCAGGGTCGCGATCGCTGGGGGAGCCAGGTGCTTGAGGACGTGGGGCAGTGCGATTACGGAGGGCACGGGTTCCTCCACACCCATCGCGGCCCAGTCCGTGGTTGCGCTGATCATTCCGATCAGGACCGGGGGCACCGCGGCGACCAGGCACAGCCCTCCAGCCCCGATCGACAGCCATCGTGCCGCATCCTCGTCCCGGCTGGAGAGTACCCGCTGGAAGTAGACATGCCAGGGGATGCCTCCGAAGACCAGTAGGAGGGCCTGATCACACCAGAGAAAGAAAGAGTGGCCCATTTCCGGCGAGGGAAACAGGCGTGCCCGCTCCCCCATGGCTTCGCTGTAATCCGTATAGAGCTTCGCAGGACCCCCCTGGGGGAGCACCAAAGCAACCACGACCAGCAGACCGGCCAGAAGAATGATCAGCTGGAAGACGTCTGTCCTGGCCACCGCGCGGAGGCCTCCGATCGAAGTGTAGAGAATCGCAATCAGGGCACTCAAGATGATTGAAGAGCTGAAATCGATTCCGAGCAGGAAGCCGAAGGTTGTTCCCAACGCTGCCAGGATCGCGGCCGTCCAGAAGATCTCGCCCAGGACTGCCGGGATGTAGAGCAGTCCGGACATCCGCCTTCCGAACCGGTCCTCAAGCGGGTCCAGCAGCGTGATGAAGTTGTGTCGGCGCATCGGTCTCGCGAAGATCAGTCCGCCGACGACCAGACTCATGGCGTAGCCCCACGGCGCCTGCGTCCAGATCAGGCCACTCGTCGAGACCGACTCGGCGGTGCCGTTGATGAAGCCGCCGCCGACCCAGGTGGCGGTCATCGTCAACAGACCGGTGCCCAGGGGGAGAGTCCGTCCCGCCAGCAGCATTTCCTGGATCGGCACCGGACCCCTCTGGGTCGCGGATACCCCCAGGTAGAACACGACCGTGTAGAAGAAGGCTATAGCCAGGAAGCCGCCCCAATGGAGCCCACCCTGGACAAGGTGCAGCGCTCCTCCGACCGCCGCCAGAACAGCGAGAACCGCACAGGACGCGTAGAATGGACTCCTCTTCATGCCCCCCAGGGTACAGGATGCAGCCGGAGCACGATCTAATCAAGCCAACCCTGATCGACCTCCTGGAAGTTGCGGCAGCTACTGCTATACTCAGCCCATGTCTGCTCTCCCCACTGAGTGGGTCGACGGTACCTCCTTCCGCGCTCGGCTGCTGCTGTTGACGCTCCTGGCATTCGCGACCTGGGTGGGTGCCGGGCTGAGGTCCCGGCCGGAGCCGACCCGGGCAGTTGAGGTCGGCTCCCACGACGCCTGGATCCTGCCCCGGGGCAAGGAAGCCGACGGCATCCTGGGCGATTTCGTCCTCCGGAACGACCGGATCGAAGCCCTGGTTGCGGGCAACCTTCCGGGCCGGAGGGCCAACATGATGCACGACCGGGACGAGGTCATCCCGGGGACGCTGTTCGATCTGGACCTGCGGGCGGCCTCCAACGACCAGATCACCTCCTTCCGTCCCGGACATCTTTCGGGGCGGGTGAGCTACGTGCGCATCGCAGAGGAGATAGGAGACGGCTCCGCAGCCGTTGAGACCGTTCGGACGGCCACCCTGGGCGGCGGCGTCTACGAGAAGCACCTCTACCGGTTGGGCCCCGGGTGGCAGCACCTGGAGATCACCTCCACCTTCCGAAACGAAGCCGGTGAACCCAGGGTCGTCAGGCCGGAGCCGGTCTGGAAACATCCTCCCGAGGCCGAACGGCTGCTCCAGTTCTCCCGGGTCTGGGAAGCAGATCGGATCCGGGTCGGGGACAGCATCGACCCGTTCGACAAACGGGCCTACGCCTGGGTCCCGATCGAGGCGCCTGGGAATTCGTCTCTGAAGCCGGAAATCACACTGCAGCCGGGAGACGAAAGGCGCTTTGAGATCGCGCTCGCCGTGGCGGGTAGCCCCGCGCAGGCCTATGGAGTTGCTGCTGCCCTCATCGGGCCCGTCGGCACTTTCGAGGGTAAGATCGTGGACTCTGGCGGAGAGCCAGCCTCCCGTGCCACCCTGATCCTGGCCATAGGGGAGCAGGAGATTCCACTTTACCCGGATCGGGAGGGGAGCTTTTCCTGCCTGCTCCCACCAGGCACCTATCGGGCCCGCCTCCACGACCTCGGACGAACGGAAGAGGAGCTCGGTTTCCGCATATCCAGGGATAGAGCGACCCGACTGGAGATCACACCAGCTCCCGCCTCCCGGGTCCGCTTTCGGATCTCTGATGGCGCAGGCGATCCCTCGCCCGCCAAGGTCCAGTTCCTGGGCCTGGACGGGACTCCGACGCCCGACCTTGGCACCGACTATCGAGCTCACGGCTGCGACCACCAGTACCAAAGCCACGATGGCCGCTTCACGCAGCAGATCCCTCCGGGGGACTACCTGCTGCGGATCACACGTGGACCCGAGTTCGACCTGGTGGAGCAGACCCTGTCGGTTCCGCCCGGTCGTCTGGTCGAAGTCGAAGCGACGCTGCATCGCACCGTGGATACCTCCGGCTGGATCAGCACCGACTACCACTCCCACTCCACGCCCAGCGGCGACAACCACTGCAGCACCCGGGACCGGATGATCAATTTCGCCGCCGAGCATCTGGAGTTCGTTCCCACGACCGAGCACAATCGGATCTACGACTGGGAGCCGTACATCGGGGAACTGGGGCTGGAGAAGCACTTGCGTACCGTGGTGGGAATCGAGCTCACCGGACGGGGGCAGCACTTCAATGCCTTCCCCCTCGAGTACACGCCGCTTGCCCAGGACGGGGGGGGCCCCGAGTGGCAGTACGATCCCCGACTCAATGCCATCGTTCTTCGCAACGCGTTCGGGGGCGGACCCCACCGCTGGGTCCAGGCCAATCACCCCATCGTCGGCCACGTCTTTAACGACCGTGACGAGGATGGACGCGCCGACCGTGGCTTCCAGGGTCTGGAGAAGCTGATCGACGCTGCCGAGGTGTGGAGCGCCGAGATCCTGAACCTGGAACCTACCTACCCCTACACCTCAGATGAGGGGACGTTCCTGATCGAGAATCGCACCTTTGGATGGCTCCAGCTCCTGAATCAGGGCCGGCACGTCTGGTGCGTGGCAGTGAGCGACGCCCATCGGATCTTCGGCGAATGGGCGGTTGGCTCCTGGCGGACCTATGTTCCCAGCTCGACCGATGAGCCGGCGAAGATCGACCCGGCGGAGATCATCCGAAACTCGAAGGCGGGTAGGATGATGATCAGCAACGGCCCCTTCCTCGAGGTCGAGACCGCCGGCAGGCTCCCCATCGGATCCCGGATCGTCTCTCCCGGTTCGGTGACGCTTCGAATCCGCGTCCAGACCCCAAACTGGTTCGAGGTTGACCGGGTTCAGATTCTCGTGAACGGGCAGCAGCCGCCAGAGTACAACTTCACCCGATCTTCTCATCCGGATCGGTTCCGCGCCCGGGTCCTGCAGTTCGAGGAAGAAGTGACGGTGGAGCTGGAGCAGGACTCTCACCTGATCGTGGTTGCCATCGGTGAGGGCAGCAACCTGCGGAAGGGATGGGGGAGGAGTCCAGTGCCCATCATGCCTCCGGTGGCCTTCACCAACCCCATCTACGTGGATGTTGACGGCAACGGCTTCCAGGCCAGCGGAGATACCCTCGGTCATCCCTTGCTGGTGGCACCGGAGGAGCCGGAACCCTAGCGCTCAGGACAACCGGACCACCTTGCCCCTTCTTGCCGATGATTCCAGGAGGCCGGGCAGATGGCGACGGCGGCTCTGCCATCTCGGGTCTACAGGGACGAGCAGCGGCCCGAGCGACTCCGTTTGTCGGGTGGGGGAAATCCAACCACGGTGGCATCGAGGATTCCGTCGAGCTACTGGTAGCGCCGGCGGTGCGGATCACGGATCCTTTCGTCCACGCCGGTCCGGCAACGGGGGGCGCCCGAGTTCAGGCCGAGATCCAGCGGTAGGGAAGCCACTCTAACAAGATCAGCCAAAACGAGGGAACTGAGCGAAAACTAGATAGAGATCAGGACAGAAGCTAAGTGGCGATTTCCCAAACTGATAGGTACTCAGACGAGGTGAGCTGAAATGAGCCGAAAACCGCATGCATTGGTCCCAAGCACCAAAGTACAAATCTGGAGAGCTACTCAGATAAGTATATTTATATCAGTGATTTAAGGTTTTGTCTGTTGATCGATATCAGCTCCGAAATCGGCCATTTTCTAACATTTTGCTAACAACTCGGAGAAACTCGGGAGAAGCCCGCGCAGGGATACCCCGATACTGCCCCAGAACCTTGGTCGGATAGGCAACGGTGTAGCCGCAGTCTGGGCCCAGAGAGCAGATGTAGGCATCGACCGGGGTCCCTTCGAAGTACCCGAGCTGGGCCTGGGCCATCTTCTTGGGACCGCGCTGAGGATACAGGGAAGCCTGAACCTGAAGCCCGGGCGAGGGGTTGGGGACAGCGAGGATGCCCCAACAATACCCAGTCACTCGAACTGGAACGAGTAGAGCTTGGCGTTGTGGATGGAGATCTTCAGCTGAATGGGCGTGCCCGCCAGACGGCTTAGATTGCTATTGCCGCCCCAGCTCACCCGATGTCTGCCGGTCTTTGTGAGGGGATCGGCTTCCTCCAGCTTGAAGCCGCCGACCGGCTGGTGATCCGCATCCAGGACCTCCACCCTGACTTCGGGCGGACCG
>Ga0310345_10002775_pt1 | contig 17273 bp, 16 predicted proteins | sample HC15DNA20500_MG_FD_204667 | JGI IMG/M metagenome (GOLD analysis project Ga0310345, IMG submission 204667) | Marine microbial communities from station ALOHA, North Pacific Subtropical Gyre - HC15-DNA-20-500_MG | ecosystem: Environmental > Aquatic > Marine > Oceanic | place: Pacific Ocean: North... | reverse complement strand
CTCAAGGCATCAAGGAGCGCGATGGCGGCGACACGATACGCTACGGCGTTATTGATCCAGCCGCATTCAGTCAGGATGGAGGGCCGTCTATTGTTGAGCGAATGCGTATTAATTGGCGCAGGGCAGACAATAAGCGGGTAGGACGGCGTGGGGCGATGGGTGGCTGGGATCAAATGCGAGCAAGAATGATAGGTGAGGATTTAGGCGATCCACACGGACAACGCCCGATGGTGTATATATTCTCAACATGCACGGATTTTATCCGCACCGTCCCTACCCTCCAGCATGACAAGTCCAGGCCCGAGGATTTAGACACCACGGCTGAAGATCACGCCGCTGATGAAGCACGATATGGGTTGATGAGTCGGCCATATGTCCCGCATACTGAGGTAGATAAAACCAATCCGATCATCGAGATTGACGGCCTTTCAACCATGACAATGAATGATCTAGTCAAAGCCAGTACCAGACGGCGCAAAGAAGAAACATATCACTGATGATTTGTTTTCACGGAACACCTCTTTCCGGCGAAATTCTTAATGCTGTAAAAATCCTAGCGAATAAAGACGCAATGGTTTCGTTTGCTCGCCCAGATCAATTAACAGTCGTGGCCGAGGTGTGCCGCAGTTTTGTTTTAGATAACGGCGCATTTTCGGCATGGCGTAAAGGCGAACCCACAAAAAATTGGACGAAGTTTTATGATTGGGTAGATAAATGGAAAAAACATCCGGGAGCAGAATGGTGTTGCATTCCTGACGTTATAGACGGTAGTGAAGCGTCTAATGACGAACTGCTAACTGAATGGCCTTTTGAGTGCTTTGGGACGCCAGTATTTCACTTGCACGAAAGTTTAGATCGCTTAAAACGATTGGCTGATAAATTTCCAAGAGTTGCCATCGGTAGTTCTGCTCAGTTTTCAAAAGTCGGTACAAATCTTTGGTGGACTCGAATGTCCGAAGTTTTAGATTATATTTGTAATGATGATGGGCAACCAAATGTTAAACTTCACGGGCTGCGGATGCTTGATCCGACGCTGCTGGCCCATATTCCTTTTGCCTCGGCAGATTCCACGCATCTGGCGCGAACAATTTGCACAGACATGAAATGGCGAGGGCCATATGCGCCAAACAGTCCAGTAGCAAGAGCGGCAATCATCATGGATCGGCTTGAAAATCATGCAAAAGCCTCCCGATGGATCAACACGGCGGGCGCGCAAATAAATTTTGAACTGTTGGATTGTGCAAATGCTTCGTGAAAGCGTGCGAATAACCGAAATTTTTCTATCTATTCAAGGAGAATCTACAAGTGTCGGCAAGCCTACAGTTTTTGTGCGTACAACAGGTTGTCCGTTACGCTGTGGATACTGTGATACAGAATATGCGTTCGCTGGCGGCAGCGTAATCAGCATTAAGAATATTATTAGCGAGGTGAAGAAATTTGGAGTACGTTGCGTAACAGTCACCGGGGGGGAGCCTTTAGCTCAACCAAAAGTATTTAGATTGCTGGTAGATTTATGTGACGCTGGATTTGACGTTTCGCTTGAAACAAGTGGCGCAATTGACGTATCTAAAGTAGATCCGAGAGTTGTAAAAGTAGTAGATGTGAAAACACCCGGTTCTGGAGAAGTTGATAAAAATCTTCAGTCAAACCTAGATTATGTTAATAATCGGGATCAGTTAAAATTTGTTATTTGCAGTCGAAAGGACTATGACTGGAGTTGCGCCAAGATCAAAACAATGAAATTGAAAGAAAAGCCAGAAATACTATTCTCGCCGAGTCATAATGAAATGAAAGCAGGTGCGCTTGCTGAATGGATACTTGAAGATTCATTAAATGTGCGACTGCAAGTTCAATTACATAAATACATTTGGGGCGATGTAGCTGGCCGATGAACAAAGCTGTGCAGCACGCTATAGATCGTATGAAACGTGGTAGAAATCCTTTTTACGGGGACAAATACTAATGCCTAGAAATATGTTCAGCGCACTGATGAAAAAATTTATTTCGCAGCCGGAAAGAATGGGCGCACCAACGCAATCGAGAAACATACTTGGCATTAAGCATCCACTTGCAGAATCAAGCCCTGTTGCTCGAATACCCATATCGATGATACCCGGAGGTGGCCCAGTGTCAGGCTACACGCAGGAAGATTTAGCGACGTTGAAGCTGCCCGAAGAAACAACACTATTCTCTCCGCTCGGATATGACATCACGGATAAAGACTTAGCAAAAGTAGGACTCGCAACCGATGCAATGGATTTGCTACCTGGAGCAGCGATTGTTGGCGGCATGGCAACGAGCGCGGGGCTGCTTGGCCGTGCGCTCAAAGGCAAGGATTACGCCTCGACATCGACAGAGGACATAGCATCAGCCTTGCTTGCCCCAAGCCTGCAACGTCAAGGTGCGCTCGATGATGCAATGGTTACCTACCAAGGCTCCCCGCATAAATTTGACGCACTTGATCCCTCCAAGATAGGCACGGGTGAAAACGCACAAGCATTCGGGCATGGAATGTATGTAGCTGAGAATCGAGGGGTTGCTGGCGGGTATCGTGATGCACTATCAACGATTAGTATTGATGGACGCCCGATAGATGATGTGATTAACGAATTACCCGACAGCGTGATGAGTCTCGCAAAGCAACGTGGAATCACCATAGAGGAAGCTGCCGACATATGGGACGGCGGAATGAGGAATGAAATAGCTGCACTTAGCAATCTACGCACATATGGTGATGTCGCGTCAGCTAAAAGCGCGAGCAGTGTAGGCGCGGCAGCTAAGATAGATGAAATGGTGGAGTCAGGGAGATTCCAGGCCGAAGGCTACCTCTACGAAATAGATGTCCCCGATGAAGACATAGCCAAGATGCTGGATTGGGATGCGCCGTTTGACAAGCAACCAGAGGCGTTAAAAGAATACATACGTGCCTTCGATGAAGATGAGATGCAGTATCTTTTTGAAGAACGGTACGGCATAAACTATATTCCAGAGGAAATGACGGGAGGTGAATTGCATCGCGTATTAGAAGTAGCATACGAGAACGATATGATTATCCCATCATCGCGATTAGATAAAATTAATTGGGAAAGATCGACGACTAACAAAGAATCCGCGGCCATAGCACTAGAAGAGGCAGGCATCCCCGGCATCAAATACTACGATCAAGGAAGCCGAGGAGCCGAAGAAGGCACCCGCAACATGGTGCTGTTTGATGAATTAGCCAGACGCGCCAAAGTCCTAAAACGCAATGACGAGACAATAGCCGAGCCATCAGTAGATGAATTTATTGGTGATTTAGCTAGGACACCGCAAGAATTAACAATACGCGATGAAGTGCCAAATTTAGGATCTATTCGTTCATCGTTGACGAATTGGGAGGAGGTGCCAGGGATACAACAAATACCGATGTCAGAGTTTAACGCAGCGCCGAGAGATTTGTTCTATGCGGCGGATGATTTAGCCCATGTGGATAGTTTGGCAAATGAGATACGTCAAAGCGGCGAGATCAGCCCGCTAATTGTGGTACAGGATAGCGAAGGATATTACGTCTTAGAGGGCGCGCACAGGTTGGGCGCGTTGCACGAGATGGGGCAACCATCGGTGCCTGCATTAGTGATTAAAGATTTGGATAATCCCGTAGAGCCATCAGTCGATGAGTTTATTGGTAAGTTGCTGGAGGATTAGGTAATGCCCAGCACAAGCAAACGACAACGCAAATTCATGGCCGCTGCTGCTAATAATCCCGGCTTCGCCAAAAAGGCAAAGATCCCTCAGTCTGTCGCCAAAGACTTTCATGGCGCAGATAAACGGAAAAAGAAAAACAGGAGTGGTATGGTTGCCGCTCTGACATCGGAGCCGAAAGGTTATGCCTGATAACGACTACACGAACGACGGCACAATGGAAACGCCAGCCGATGCGGGCAAAGGCCTGCCGGGGGTTGTTAATCGCTGGGTGACTGAGCTTGATTTAGCCGACAAACAAGAAGCCGATTGGCGGCAACGGGCGAAAGATACGGAAGCTCGCTATCGGGATGAGAAAGTCGATTCAAGGCAACCGGGGCGTTACTCATCGGCTAATCGCTTCAACATCCTCTATTCAAACGTACAGACGATTTGCCCAACCTTGTACAACCAAAGTCCGTCACCTGATGTCCGTCGCCGGTATCGTGACGCAGATCCCATCGGCAAAGAAGTCTCCGAGGTATTAGAGCGCTGTCTGTCATTCACAATGGACGAGTGCGACTTTGATCGTTACATGCGCCTAGCGGTGAAAGATCAGCAGCTATGCGGGCGCGGCGTCACCCGTGTCCGCTATAACCCTGCATTCGCTGATGAAACCGACGAAATGAGCGGCGACAGCTACGAATCTCTGCAAGGCGAGGAAGTCAAATTCCAACATGTTAACTGGGCCGATTTTAGACATGGCCCCGGCAGGACATGGGAGGAGGTGCAGTGGGTAGCATTTCGGCATCTGATGACACGCGACGAATTGAAATCAAAATTCGGCGACAAGATGGGCGAAGAAGTAACGCTCGACTACTCCCCGATGGGAGTGGACGACAAAGACGGTGATCCGGTAACGGACACGTTTAAACGGGCGACGATATGGGAGGTGTGGTGCAACCGTCAGAAAGAGGTGATATTTATCTCGAAGACGCTGAAAGAGCGCCCGCTTAAGACGGAGCCAGATCCCCTACAACTGGCAAACTTCTTCCCAACACCGCGCCCGCTCTATGCGATGGAAAGCACCGACAGTTTAGTGCCGGTCGAGCCGTTCCGGTTTTATCGTGATCAAGCAGACGAGCTGGACAAAATTACATTAAGAATTTCAGGCATTATTGCAGCGTGCAAAGTCCGTGGTATTTACGACTCAACGATAACGGAAATGCAGAACATCATGGATGCTTCGGAAAACATGATGATCCCAGCGCAGGACGTTTTGCCGCTGATGCAATCCGGTGGACTCGATAATGCTATCTGGATGTGGCCGATTGAGAAAATCGCAGGCATTCTCGGCCAGCTTTATGTCCAGCGCGAGCAGATCAAGACAACCATCTACGAAATCACTGGGATCGCGGACATCATGCGCGGCAGCTCAATTGCAGCGGAAACACTGGGCGCACAGCAACTCAAGGTGCAATTCGGTACGATGCGTATGGATGATTCGCGCCGTGATGTGCAGCGCTATGCACGGGATTTAATTCGTATTGCTGCTGAAATCATCAGTGAGCAATTTACGCCGGAATCGTTGCAGATGATGACTGATATTAAATTGCCGTCGATGGAAGAAAAGCAACAGGTGCAGATGATGTTGCAAAGTCAACAAATGGCGATGCAACCTCAACCGGGACAGCCTCCACCACCTCCGCCACCGGAAATTCCGCCGGAAATCATGGAGATCCTGGAAAAACCGACGTGGGAGGAATGTATTCAACTGCTGCGTGACGATAAGCAGCGCAGTTTCCGCGTTGACATCGAAACAGATTCTACGATTTCGGGTGATTACGCGGCAGATCAGGAAGCGATCACGAAGTTGCTCCAAGGCGTAGCCGCATTTATTGCCGATGCAGGGCCAGCGGTAGAGGCGGGATATTTACCGATTGAAGCAGCAAAAGCGATGATCATGACGGCGGTGCGTCGATTCAAACTTGGCCGCGAAGTCGAAGATGCGCTCGACATGATCGGAGAAAACGATCCAGCAGCGAATGCAGAGCAGCAGGAAGGCGCAGGCGTTGAGCAAGCGCTGCAAATGAAGCTCCAGATCGAGCAGCAAGAAGCCCAGATCAAGGCGCAAGAAGTAGAGCAGAAGATGCAGATCGAGCAAGCGAAGATGAATATGGAATCGCAGGGCAAGCAAGCCGATTTAGCGATGGAGGAAAGAGATTTAGGATTGCGGGAGCGTGAATTAGCGCTGAAAGAATTTGAAGCGCAAAAGCCAGAGCCAAATCCTGAAAGCAAAATCCAGGCCGATGTGATGTTAGCGCGAGAAAAAATGCAGTTTGAAGCGATGGAAGCCGATAAGCAGCGCCAAGTTGATTTAGCTAAAACCATCATGGCTGAATTTGGCGGTGAAGAAACATTGACAGATCCCGCGCAAGCACTCAATCGAGCAGCGGAAATTATGGCGAGAATCAAAGAAGTCGTATCAGCAACCAATTTACCTTTGGCCGAGACAACAATGCTTGTTGCCGAGGAGCCAGCCATCACCGAAACAACGATTGTTGTTGATGATCAAATGTTGCAATAATCCGACAATGAGCGCTTACAAAGATAATTACGACAAAATTACATGGGATCGCACGGGCTACGATAATTCGCGTAAAAAATCACGACAGCGAGTATCAGGGCCGTATATTCAAGGCGATTACGAGCCTTATGAATGCCCTATTACCGGCGATTTAATTGACGGAAAGCGCGAACACGCGCAGAATTTAGAGAAACATGGGTGCCGAGTTCACGAAAAAGGTGAATTTGAAGATGTCAAGAAGCATGGACGCCAGCGCTACGAAGCGGAATTAGATCGAGCGATTGACAAAGCAGTGGAAGCTGCGGCCCGTGAAATTGATTGGTAAACAGAAAGGTGATCATATGGCAGACGATGCAGTAATTGGTGCAGAGCCGGTAGAGGAATCTATCGGGGATTTTATTGGCGAGCAATTCGATGTCGCCGAAGCATCCGATATTGAATCATCACCTGTTGAAGAAATTCGGGATCGTGCGGAGGAATCCGTACCCCAAGATGAAGCCGTCGAAGTATCGGCGGAAACCGACGAGGTGAGTGCTGAGCCTGAATCTCAGACCGCTACAGCGCCTCAATCTATGTCGGCCAAGGATCGTGAGGCATTCTATACTTTGCCGCCTGAGAGTCAGCAATGGATATCAGATCGCGTCAAAGAGCAAGAAGCCGATTACACGAAAAAGACAATGGAAGTTGCAGAACAGAGGAAATTTTACGAGAAACTAGAGCAGGCCATCGCGCCCCGGCGTCAACAATTCGCCATGAACGGAATGGACGATAGCACAGCGATCACGCAGCTATTAGCATTATCCGATTATGCCGAACGAGATCCGGTAAGTTTCACGCGCTATCTGCTCCATAACCGTGGCATTCCACTATCTGCCCTAACAGATAACGCCGGGGTAGAACCTGGCGACCCTCAAATTGCTGAAATGCAGCAGCGTTTGGCGGGTTTCGAGAATCATATTGCACAGCAGAACCAGCAACAATTAGCACAACAGGGCCAAGTAGTTTCAGGCGTTATAGACGATTTTGCTTCAAAGCATCCGTTCTACAGCGAACTAGAATCCGACATGGTTCCGATTGTGGTTTCGTTGAAAGAAAGCAAACCCGGATTAACTCACGATCAATATCTTGATTTGGCGTATAAGATGGCCGCAGCGGCCAACGATAATGTGTCAAGCAAGATTGAGATTGACCGCAAAGCCAAGAGCGATGCGGAGCGAGTAGCGAAGGCAAAACAAAATGCCGCAAGCGCTCGACGCGCCGGGGGAACTAACATTCAACCAACCGGCAATTTGCCGCCAAGTGTTGCACATTCTAAAAATGTAGATGATTTTATCGGAGCCTTAGTCGACGAGCGCATTTCAGCTTAGATATAGGTGGAATAAACCATGCCAGCTAATAGCTCATTTACAGAAATATCGGCGATCACGTATCGTCATTTTAAGAACAAGTACGTTACGGATAACGTATCTAATCACACCGCTTTGCACCAGCGACTGACGGAAAAGGATCGGGTTGATCTGATCTCCGGCGGCTGGGAAATTCAGGTGCCGCTGGATTATGCGGAGAATGGAACCTACCAAAGGTATAGCGGATATGACACGCTAGACATCGCGCAGTCGGAAGTGTTTACCGCTGCGAACTTTTCGTGGAAACAGGTTGCGATTAACGTCGTCGCCAGTGGACTCGAAGTTCGTCAGAATGCCGGTAAGGAAGGCGTTATCAAGCTCGTTAAGAACAAGCTGAAAAACGCAATGAAGACTGCCGGTAACAACTTTTCAAGTGATATGTACTCGGATGGCACCGCTGCTAACCAGATCAACGGTTTGCAAGCGCTAGTCTCTGATGCAGGCACCGGAACGGTTGGCGGTATCAACTCATCGACATATACGTTCTGGAAGTCGGGTTTGCAGTCAGCAGCCGCGCCGATTCAAGGCGGTGGTGCAATTACGCCATCTGCAACAACCATTGAGAGCATGATGCTTCCGCTGTGGTTGCAACTAACTCGTAACAATGATCAACCTGATTTGATTGTAATGGATGACACGTATTTTACGTTCTTCGACAACAGCCAAACCAGCATTCAGCGTTACACCAACACGACAGATCTGAAAACCGGCACGACTTCGCTTAAATACAAAGGCGCGGACGTGGTATATGACAGTCTAGCGGCGGGTATGCCTGATCAACACGCATACTTCTTGAATACCGATTACATCGGCCTTTGCGCCCATCGTGATGCGAACTGGACGGAAGTCCCCGAGAAATCATCGGTGAATCAGGACGCTGAAGTGCTGCCAATTATCTGGCAGGGCAACATGACTGTGAGTAATCGTTCGCTTCAGGGCGTAATGAAGGCTTAACCGGCAATAATCAGATCAGGAGAAAATCATGTCTGACTATCAAATAGTAAATCCCATTGTCGGTACGCAAAACATTGCCGACACCTCGACAACCCAAAACCAAGTGCTGGGGACTATCGTGCAAGCTAACGATGTCGCCTCAACCGCCTATGGCTCTGGGATGTTTATCTATCTCGCGGGCGTTGCATCAACAGTGCTTGGCTCGTTTGTCACTTTTAACCAAGACGACAACACCACAGCGCTGTTAGCGGCTAACGCTATCGGCCCTGTCGGCATCTCTATGTCAATTAATGTTGCCAGCCAGTACGGCTGGTATCAGATATATGGCAAAGGTGTCGGCAAGTGCCTCGCCAGTTACGCCGATAACGGACTCGTTTATGCAACTGCTACGGCAGGCAGCATCGATGATGCCGTTGTTTCTGGTGATCGGGTGAAGTTAGCTCTTGGTGCATCGGCAATCGACACACCATCGACGGGCCTTGCGGAGTTTGAGATCCAATATCCGTTTATGGATGACGGCTCCTCCGCGTAGAAGTCCTCCTCGTGGCTTTGGGCACCTCGAAAGGGGTGCCCTCTTTTAACTTCTGGAGACATTTATGGTTGACATTCTGCCGAGCGACAACAAAGAACGGCCCTGTTATATCGAGTTCGAGCTTCGAGCCGACGAGGACAGGAACGCATCTATTGAGGCTGGTATGCCGGTATTCAAAGACGTTGAGTACGCGAAATTGACGCCAGCAGGCAGTCAAGGCACCTTGGTTTCCGAGAAAGTCGTCACAGAGCAGCTCTTAAACGAGTGGCGTAATGGCAACAGGCGCGGTGATCGTCCAATTCCGTATTACATACAAGCGTATGAGGCTTGGAAGCAAGGACTGGAAATGCCAGTGAATGGCTCCGACGTTAAACATTGGCCTGGAGTCACACCCGCGCAATTGAAAACGTGTCAAGAAGCAGGCATTAAAACAGTCGAAGATTTAGCACTGTCGAACGCTGATAGCATCAGGCGTTTGGGCATGGGCGGTTTAGCTTTGGTGAAAAAAGCCCAAATCTATTTAGAAAATGCTGGGACAAATAAAGCCGCAGAGCAAATTTCCGCGCTGGAACTGAAAATTGAAGCGATGGAAAGCCTAGTGAAGATGCAAAGCGAGCAAATAACCGAGCTTCAAGATGACTTAGAGTCGCGTCCCGCAAAACGCGGCAGGCCAAAAAAAGAGGCAGCATGACACTTCTAACGATAGTCCAAAATTCGTGCGATACGATTGGCTTGGCGCAGCCATCGGCAGTTATTGGCTCGACAGATCAAAACATAATCGCATTGCAGGCGATGGCTAATACGGAAGGGCGGGAGTTGTTAGACAGATTCTCCTGGCCTGCCACTCAACTTGAAGTCACGCACACATCATTAGCCGCTGAATTGCAAGGCGTTATGACGACGCTTGCCCCTGGCTTCAGTTATATCACCAGCTCAACGTTTTGGGATCGAACGTTAACGCAGCCAGTGCGTGGGCCATTATCGCCAATCGAATGGCAAGCGCTGAAAGCAATGACTGCGACGGGGCCATATGCAAGCTATCGAATATTCGGCGGCAAGCTATATGCTTATCCCGCCCCATCTGCCGGTAATACATGGGTATTTGAGTACCAATCGACGTACTTCTGTCAATCAGCCGCAGGTGCGAATCAGTCGAAATGGACGGCGGACACGGATACCGGGGTACTCGATGAGCATCTAATGGAGATGGGCATCATCTGGCGGTTTAAGAAGAAAAACGGCCTTGATTATTCTGAAGATTATCGCTCATATGAGCAAAAATTGGCTATGGAAACCTCCCGCGCTGGCGGTAGGCCGATCTTAGACATGGTTGGATACACACCAACGCGAGGCGTCTACATCCCCGAGGGGAGTTGGGCGTAATGCCTACCGAGGAAGAAATTGCGGCGTTGTTAGATCGGCTCGATGCTGAGAGGAAGGCTAAGTACGGAGTACCGGATGATTTTCCAGTTGATAATTTAACTGCCGATCCGGCTTTAAATATTCCTCTCGGCGGAGGAAGCAGCGTAAACCCGACGATTGACTATCAAAACGGTATGCTTACTCCTGGCGTTGCGGCTCAAGGTAGCGATCTGTCCGGCTACGGTAATGTGGGAATTAATAAAATGGGGCCGCAAGCTGTCAATGCTGGAATAGCTGGATCTATGCCGTTTCTTGATGATCATCGCTTCAATGTCGATACCAGCATTCCATTATCAGATCCCGCAGGAGTCAACCTTCGTGCTGAAATAGATGCGATGCCAGACGATAAAAAGGAGGCGTTGGCGCTGGCGCTGGAATTGTCTCCACGGGACGCAAGGTATTATTTAGGCTTACGTTACAGCTACTAGCATGGGTACTCCCGCAAGCCAATATGTCGTACCAGCAGCCAGAGAGCATATTGAAAAACTTATTGCTGATAGTAAAAAACCTAAAGCAGTAATTCCTGGTAGGCCCAACCCGAATATTGGGATGGGACTCAAAACACCCAGCGATCAGCCGCAATTCGGAGAACCCGGCTGGGTGAATCCAAACTACGATCTCTACCATAACGCCGATGGCTATCATCGGTTTGATCCAAAAATAGTTGGCATGGGTATGCAGATGTCTCGAACCTATGCCGATGGCGCAGCGGCTTATAACTCCTACCAAGCGAATAATCCAAACACTATGTATGCCCGCTATTCGAGACAGTTTCTGGCGGAAAACGGCATAGATGCGGCCACAGCGACCGACCTGCAAAAGTTTGCTGCGATGGATTATGCTGGGCGATTAGGTCAATGGAAAAATCAACGCCCCAAACGTAAATTTGGTCTTAAGCAAGCGTTTGGTCTTGCAGCGCAAATAGTAGGAACGGTCTATGGTGGCCCCGCTGGGGCAGCGCTTGGCTCGGCTTTTAGTACCGGCATACAAGGTGGAAACTTAGGCGACATTGCGAAGTCAGCGGCCATCGCTGGAGCAGCCACCTATGCCGGTGGGGCGATTGGTAGTAAATTGGGAGGGGGAGCAACAGCGGGAAATTCAGTCGATAGAATGTTTGCCGCTGCCGCTAACTCAGGATCAAAAGCATCAACACTCGGCAAAATAGCGGCGGGAGTGGGTAGCGCTTATAAAACGGCTGCACCCTATTTAACTACTGCTGGAAAAATCGCTGGCACGACAGCAGCAGCTATAAACCAATCGGGAGTTAATTTAAGTCCCGATCAATATAGTCTTCGTGAGGGTGGAAATCCAAAAATCACAACTTTCGAGCCGGAAAATAAAAATATTGCTTTCGACGCACACCCGACAAGCGCCTATCTTGCGGCATACCCTAGCGCTCCTGCATCAACAGAAACTACCGCAAGCCCAATAACTCCAACTCCAGCAGCCCCGATAGCTGGAACCGAAACCGCTGCGCGGCCTTATGTCGCGCCGCCGCGCATTCCGATTGCGCCGAATATTCCTATCGTTAATTACGATCCAAGCAGAAATTACGCGCAGCTTACACAACAATTAAGCCCACGCGCCTCAACAATGCAGCAGGCGTTAATGCGCCCCGCAGCGACTCGCCGCCGATCTCAAAATGCTAGAACCGCTTAATAATAACTCTCAAAGAGTCAAAACGTCGCAAAGCGTAAGCATTCCTGCGCCTGTGCGCGGTTGGAATGCGCGTGATTCTTTAGCAAACATGCCCGAAGATTTCGCGGTATCGCTCGATAACGTATTTCCGAATCTCACAAGCTGCGATCTGCGGAGCGGTTATTCATCGCACTCAACCGGCAACGGCACGGGCGCTGTAGAAACACTGGTGGAATACGCGGGGCCGGTAACGCGCAAGTTACTCAGCGCCGCCGGTAGTGTTATCTACGATTCGAGCGCAGCCGGTGGATCAACATCGATTGCCACCGGCAAAACGAATGCCAGATGGCAAACGACGATGATGGGGACTTCCGGCGGAAACTTTTTGTATTTCGTAAATGGAGAAGATGCGCCGATTTATTACAATGGCTCAGCCTTTGTTACGCCAACGCTTTCGAGCGTCACACCAGCCAACATTATTCACGTCACAACGCATCAGCGGCGGTTGTTTTTCGTTTTCAAACAAAGCCTAACCTTCGGCTATTTGCCAGTGGTTTCCGTGGCTGGCACGGTTTCGACGTTTGATTTAAGCGGGCTATGTCGTAAAGGCGGCTACCTGATGGCGATTGGCTCATGGACGCGGGACGGTGGCTCTGGCCCTGATGACTTATTCGTTGCGATAACGTCCGAAGGTGAGGTTATTTTGTACTCGGGCAACGATCCCAGCACAGCAGCAGATTGGGTGTTGTCCGGCGTATTCAGCATCGGTAAGCCAATCGGCAGGCGGTGCATTGAGAAAGTTGGCTCTGATTTAATCGTAACGACGCAGGATGGCGCTATATCACTGACGACATTCTTGCCGATTGATCAAGTCGCCAGCACCAGCATGGCGATGTCAACTAATATTCAAAACGAATTTGTGAGTTCGACGCGGAGCTATGGCGCTAATTTCGGTTGGCAGTCGCTGCATTACCCCCAAGGATCGTACCAATTATTTAATATTCCGATCAGCACAACGGCTGCTTATCAGTATGTTATCAACACGCAAACCGGCTCGTGGTGCCGATTTACCGATCAAAATGCCGCTTGCTGGGCGCTTTATAATGATGATCTGTATTTCGGCGCTCAAGACGGCGGAATAATCTACAAGGCTGACACCGGCGTGTCGGACAATTCAAATAATATTGATTGGAAAATACGGCCCGCGTTTTCGTATTACGGCGCAAGAGGCAATCAAAAACTATTCACGCTCTGCCGCCCGCATTTTACATCCACGGGATCGCCAGGGTTTGCGATAGATTTAAACCTGGACTTTTCCGACGCGATTCCAACTTCTGTCCCGACTGAGCCTACAATTTCGGGTGCGCTTTGGGATGTCGCGAAATGGGATACGGGCCTTTGGACGGGCAGCGCTCAATCGGCTAATTGGGTGACTGTCACGGGGCTAGGTGAGGCCGCTTCTCCCGCGATCCACGGCGCTACAAAGTCAATCACGATTAAATTTAATTCCTACGATATGGTGTGGCAGCAGGGTAACGCGATTTGACTACCTTGGTATTTGGGCGTGACGAAGAATTAGCGACATGGGCAGAGCGGAGCGGCATCGGGCCATTCCAACGGCCATTGACAGCCATCGGGGTAGCTGACGACGAGGATAAAATTATGGCAGTGGCAATCTACAATAATTATCGTTATTCTGCCGACATCGAAGTATCCTTCGTTGCAGCGACCCCACGTTGGGCCACGCAGGGCAATATTCGGGCAATGTTAGCTTATCCCTTTGTCCAGCTCGGCGTTAAAAGGTTGTCTGCTATCACGACTAAGAAAAACAAACGTTGTAGAAAATTACTTACCGGGCTTGGTTTTAAGCAGGAAGGCGTTCACCCGTTCGCCGGAGAAAATCAAGCGACTGCGATCACATACGGCCTTTATTCTGAGCCAGCGAAAAAATGGGTAGAAAATCATGGGTAAAAAGACACCTGACGCACCGCCTGGATTTAATCCGACGCAAGTTGCAGCCGCACAGGGCGCAATAAACAGAGAAACGGCTGTTGCTCAAACGCAGCTTAATCAGCTCGATGAATTTACGCCGTATGGCACCTCTGTTTATGCGCCAACTGGCGATCCGACGCCGCAAGGCATCCAGAGGTACAAGAGAACCTTTAAGCTAGATCCAGAACAGCAAGCGATTTTAGATCAACAAAATCGAGTAAGTCGCGAATTGAGTACGGTTGCCGGAGATCAAGTTGGCCGAGTTGGCGAAACGCTGGCTACGCCGTTTACCTATGAAGGGATGCCCGCTGGCGGTAGCGCAGCCAACCTCGGGCAAACCACAGCCAATTTAACTGCAATGACGCAAAGCCCGTATGACTTGCAGGCCGGGAAATCCTTTGCCCCAACCGCCCAAGGCATAGGCGCAGCGGCGGACGCTGGCACACAAGCCGCGATCACCGCCGCAGAATCTTATAGCACGCCTTTCGATTACTCATCGGCCCCCGCAGCGCCCGAAGCCGACGCAGCAGCGAGGCAGCAAGTGATCGACTCGATGTATGGGCAGGCGCAGTCTCGCTTAGATCCACGGTTTGAAGGCGAACAAAGAGCGATGGAAAATCAGCTCGCTAACTCGGGTATTCCGAGAGGCAGTGAAGCATTTTCGAGCGCGATGCGAGACTTCAATTTAGGCAAAACCGATGCGTATCAAAGTGCCTTAAACGCTGCAATTCAAGCAGGCGGTGCAGAGCAATCACGGTTATTCGGCCTCGGCACTCAAGCACGACAAAATGCCATCGCCGAGCAAAACTATTTGCGTGCTTTACCGGCAGCGGAACAGGCTCAGCTTATGGGTATGTATGGGCAGGAGCAGGCTTTGCGCCAGGGGCAATTCGATGCGATGGGCGCGGTGCGTGATCGAGAAATCGATGAGCAGTTACGCCAGCGTCAAATTCCGATGCAGGAAATGCAGAATCTAGCACAAGCGCAAACCGGACTATTTGGCCTGCGCGATACGGAGCGTGGCCGTACTATTCAAGAGCAGGCTTACTTGCGTAATCTGCCGCTGAATGAAACTGCCGCACTGATGTCCGGTACTCAAATTCAAACGCCAACATTCGGAGCTAGTCAGCCAACAGCAATAGCAGCGCCCGACTACGCTGGGTTAACTGCGAGCAATTATGCAAATCAAGTCAATGCTTACAACACGCAGTTAGGCTTGAAGGGCGCAAAATACGGCGCACAAGGCGATTTAGCTGCTGCGCTCGGCGGCGCTGCAATAGCAAAGTGGGCATAAATAATGCGAAATATTGATTTATATCGTAGCGGAAGTCGTGGACTGTTAGGCGGACAGGTTGCTCGGATCCCGTCTTACACTGCAAAGCCTTACGACATAGAGACACCGGCATCTGCGCGATACAAATTTGCCGCAAAAATGGTAGAGGCGTTGACTGCTAAAGCACAAGAAAATAGAGAGCGGGAAGATAGAGATGCCTACATGGCCGCTCTTTCTAGAGAAAAAGAATTTGATCCGTCAACAATGCCACCCCCTGAAGAATCTAATCTTTTAGCTGGGGAGCGAGAAATCATGGCTCAGGCTTTACTGGCAGAGGAGCCATCTTTAGGCATCAGCGCAGAAAAGTCCTTCCCATTATTCACGGCAAGCCAAGGCCTTATACGGCAGAATGTCAACGACGATCCGCGTGTGGCAGAAATGTTTTCAGACGGCGCATCAGAGCGTTATAAAAGTATAAGTGAAGAAAGGCCTGCGGAAGACGTAGCGTTACCCCCATTAGGGACAGACGAATCCATGATTCCTCCTCCTTATGCGGAGGGATTTTCTGGAGGCCCGGAAGCGTTATTCGGAGCTGACGGAGCGAGCGATCCACGCATGCAGGCTGCTCTTATCGGAGATATTGGGACGAGAGCAGGTGACTTACAGCGCCATGAAGATGAATTAAAGGCGGCTGAAGCGAATTTTGTTGGACGAGATGAAGCTATAGCTGCTTACGATCCAAAGACGAAATACGGCGAAGAATTGAAATATGGATACCAAGTAGATCAGGTTGGCAGAGATATAGCAGAAGAAGAGGCAGAAGACGAGAGGGTTAGAGTGGCTGAGTTGCTACGGCAAAAACGTGTGTATGAGGGGAAAGTGGCTGATAGGCTGGCACAGTCAAAATTTGCAGAAGCAGGAATAAGAGCATCTACAGGCACCGGCGCGTCCTCGAATATGAAAGATCATAGGCACTGGGCACAATTAAACCAAAATGTCGCCGACGCTATAAGAATATACGGGCCTGAAAGTCCTGAAGCCAAAGCCGCTATATCTTCTCGACAGACATTTGAAAGATTCGCAGTTACTCCTACGATGGCGAACTTGCAAAACGAATTTCGGCTTTTAGATAAAGTAGGCGAAAATGCTGGAGGTGCGCCGATAGGAATAAGTCCGACGGACAGAAAAGAATACTATTATGCGCGGGCTTTTGGAGAAAATAACGCGGTAGCGGCGTCGGAAAGAGATAATAAATTGTACGACAAGGTCGAAAGTGCTCAGAAAGTAAACGATAAAGTCGGCTTAATGTTAGCTCGTCTTGATACGATGGACGCTGAGTTTGGCGGGAAGCTTCAAGATTGGAAAACGGGGCTTAATGCTATAGTAGCCGAGTTCGGTGATGAGGCAGCTATGCGGAAGGCCACCGATGCACAGTTTATGGCGGCTTTACAGGGTTCTACAGTATTCGAGTTATTGAAAATACTCGGTATCGGGGCAAGAGGACTAGATACGCCAGCCGAAAGGGAGTTTCTACAGGAAGTTATAGCTGGGCGTAATACGCTTACGCATGGTGCGCTCGTAAGAATGGCACTTAGTAGAGCTTCTCAAGGAAATGATATTTACGAACAGTGGAACAAAAAAACCTACGATGGGAGTCTTAGAGCTTGGTACGATTTCAATAACACGTCAGAGAAAATATATGCGCCGAATATATTCTTGCCGAAAGGCGCGGATGAAGAAGACGTTACGAACACAATGAAGCACTTAGAAGCACAAGATCGCCCCTCTAGCCGCGACGATGCTATTGCA